>Ga0316206_1000226_pt1 | contig 100746 bp, 85 predicted proteins | sample 6monthpyrite_MG_FD_204942 | JGI IMG/M metagenome (GOLD analysis project Ga0316206, IMG submission 204942) | Microbial mat bacterial communities from mineral coupon in-situ incubated in ocean water Damariscotta River, Maine, United States -... | ecosystem: Environmental > Aquatic > Marine >...
CACCATTGATGTTTACATAATAAGAATTAGGCTCGGGTTTTTTCATGGAATGACCAGAGGCGAGCCTATGCAGGAAAATTAGTTATATGCGTTTAAGTACAATTAAGTTGGCAGGTTTTAAATCTTTTGTTGACCCAACCACATTACACCTGCCTAGTAATCTGGGTGCGGTAGTTGGCCCTAACGGTTGCGGTAAATCCAATACGATTGATGCAGTACGCTGGGTAATGGGGGAATCATCCGCCAAGCACCTGCGTGGTGCTTCAATGGATGATGTCATTTTCAGTGGTTCAGCTTCTCGTAAACCGGTTGGTATGGCATCAGTGGAACTGGTGTTTGATAACTCTGATCGTACGCTTGAAGGTGAATTTGCCAGTTATAACGAAATCTCTGTTAAACGTACATTAACCCGAGACGGTACTTCAAAGTATTTCTTAAATGGCACACGTTGTCGCCGTCGTGATGTGGCTGATCTGTTCCTTGGTACAGGTTTAGGCCCGCGAAGTTACGCGATTATCGAACAGGGCATGATTTCACGTCTGATTGATGCCAAGCCAGAAGAATTGCGCGTCTTCTTAGAAGAAGCAGCAGGCATCTCAAAATATAAAGAACGTCGCCGTGAAACCGAAACTCGTATTCGTCATACTCGTGAAAATCTGGATCGTCTTGATGATCTGCGTGAAGAAATCGACAAGCAGTTATCACATTTGCAGCGCCAGTCTCGTACGGCAGAGCGTTATAAAGAATTCAAAGTACAGGAACGCCAGTTAAAAGCTGAGTTGTTGTATTTGCGTTGGGTTGATCTGCAATCTGAAGTTGAGCAGCGCGAACAAACTATTAAAGAGCACGAACTAAACCTTGAAGCGGTTGTTGCTGATCAGCGCTCAGTAGAAAGTACGATAGAAGAACAGCGTGCTCATCAGGTTGAAGCAAATGACTCACTAAATGATGTTCAGGGACGTTATTACGGTTTGGGTGCGGATATTTCCCGGCTTGAACAATCTATTCAGCATCAAAAAGAAATGCATCAAAGTCAGGTTCAGGAACTACAAAATCTTGAACGGACATTAAATGAAGCTGAAACCAGTGTTAAGCAAGATCAGCAAAACCTTGAACTTGCCCGCTCTCAACTTGAAGAGCTGGAGCCTGAACTGGAGTTGCGCCGGGAACAACAGGAAATTGATAATGCAGCAATGCATGAAGCTGAAGAGTCGATGCATTCGCTCCAGAATGACTGGGAAGATTACAACAAAAGATCTGCGGAGCCTGCACAGGTTGCACAGGTAGAACGTAATCGTATGGAACAGCTGGAGCGTCATATCCAGCAAATGCAAACACGCTTGCAGCGAATCGAAGAGCAAAAACGTAATCTCAACAGTTCTGATTCTGAAACTAAACTGGCTTCGCAGAAAACTGAGTTGACAGCGGTTGCTGCCGTTAAAGAGGAAATGAGTTCTCGACGTGAAAGCGTAATGGAAGAACTGAATCAGGTTCGTGAAACCAATGCCACATTACAGCAACAACAAGATGAAGCGCGTCGCGAATTAAATGATTCACAAGGCAAACTGACCTCGCTGGAAGCATTACAAAAAGCCGCGTTAGGTAAACAGGACACTAAAGTGGTTGACTGGCTTGAAGGTCAGCAATTGTCTAACAATACGCGTTTAGTTGAGCACTTGCGTGTTGATGAGGGCTGGGATAAAGCAGTCGAAACGGCACTCGGACAATATCTGCAAGCTGTCTGTGTTGATAATCTGGATTCTGTTAATCAGGTACTCGGTAGTTTTGAAGCAGGTCGGTTGAGTTTTATCGAGACTTCAACTTCTGCTGCAGACAATGTCTCAGCTGAATGGTTAGCCTCTAAAGTAAAATCCGATGTTGATTTGAGTCATTTGCTAAACCATATTCGTATCGCTGATGACTTGAATAGTGCAATGGCTCAGCGTGGGCAGTTATCAGATGGCCAGTCGATCATAACTAAAGACGGTATCTGGTTAGGAAAAAACTGGTTACGTGTTGCTAAAGATAACGATGCTAAATCAGGTATTGTTGTTCGTGAAAAGGAAATCGAAACATTAAATCAGGAACTGGAAATTCAGCAGCAACGATTGGAAACCATTGGAGAACAACTGGTTGCGGGTCGTGAGCAGTTGCAGCAAACCGAGCAGCAGCGTGAACAGCTACAGGCTGAACAAAATAAAATTCATCAGCAGCATGCGGAGTTACAGGCTCAGATTAATTCTCGTGAAGTTCGCTTAGAGCAAGTTAAAAAGAGTGAAGAAAGTCTGCAAAATGAAGAAAAAGAAATTCGTCAGCAGATTGAAGACGAGAACCTTGGTATTGAAGAGGCTCGTCGTAAACGTAATGAAGCAATGACATTAATTGATGAGCTTTCTCGTGAGCATGATCAGTTAAGTCAGCGTCGTGAACAATTGCAAAGTACCTTACAACAAGGTCGTGATAAAGCGCGTACTAGTCGCGAAGCAGTACATGAACTGGCAATTAAAATAGAAGGTTTACGCACCTCGAGTCGTAACCTTGAGCAAAACCTTGAACGTATGCAAACTCAGCTTGTTCAGCAGCAGGAACGTCGTGGTGAAATTCAGGCCGTTGTTGCCAAAGGCAATGAGCCGATTAAAGGCCACGAAGAAGAACTTGCGGAGTTGCTGGAAAAACGTCTTCTGGTTGAGAATGAATTAAATGAAGCGCGTCAGCGTCTTGGAAAAATAGACAACGAATTAAGAACGCTTGAGCAGAAACGACATGAGCATGAGCAGAAGAGTCAGGTTGTTCGATCCAGTCTCGAGCAAACCAAACTTAATGCTCAGGAAATTAAAGTTCGCAGTCTGACTGTAAAAGAGCAGATGGATGAATCTGCGGTTGATGCTGAAGCGGTTAAAATTGCATTAGATGCACACGAAGAAACGCCGCGTATTCCTGACTGGCAGCGTCATGTTGATGAAGTAACTCAACGTATCCAGCGTTTAGGTCCAATTAACCTGGCTGCTATTGATGAGTATCAGGAACAGTTAAAACGTAAAGAATATCTGGATACCCAACATGAAGATGTTATATCAGCTTTAACAACACTTGAAGAAGCCATTGCTAAAATTGATAAAGAAACTCGCCATCGTTTCAAAGAAACTTTTGATCATGTGAATACCAGAATTCAGGATATGTTCCCACGTCTGTTTGGTGGTGGTCAGGCTTATCTTGAAATGACGGGTGAAGATTTATTGGATACGGGTGTTGCAGTAATGGCGCGTCCACCAGGTAAGCGTATTTCACATATCCAGCTAATGTCAGGTGGTGAAAAAGCACTGACAGCTGTAGCACTGGTCTTTGCAATCTTCGAACTGAATCCTGCACCATTCTGTATGCTGGACGAGGTTGATGCGCCTCTTGATGAAGCAAATGTTGGTCGTTTCTGCGAGCTTGTTAAACACATGTCGGAACGCGTGCAGTTTATTTTCATTACGCATAATAAGTCGACAATGGAAATGGCTGAGCACTTAAGTGGTGTGACCATGCGTGAGTCTGGTGTGTCTCGTCTGGTATCGGTTGATGTTGATGAAGCTGCACAGCTCGCAGCGGTTGAGTAGGCTGCTGGGGTGATGGAAAACTTGCGCTGGATCATGCTGGCTGTCGGTGTTGGTGTGATTGCTATTATTTATTTAATAGGCAAAAGCAAAAACAAAACAGTTTCGCATGATTTACCTGAGCCAGTCTCAGTTGACGATATACCTAGTATCAACACGGATACAATGGACGATGAGGTCACGATATCTAAAAATGATGATTATCAGTTTGTGGCTTCAGAGATAAATAATTTCGAACTGAATCAAAAGCTGGTTGAAGAAGTCAGTGCCTCTGTTGATGATGGGCTGGTTGATGTCATCATGTCTGGTTCTTCGGTAAAACCTAAAAATACACTACAGGAAAAAGAAGAATCAGTAGAGCCTGAAGATTCTACAGAAACTTACGAAGATGATTTAATTGTTATTCATGTAGAAGCCAAGTCAGCTTTTTTCATGGGTAGTGATTTATTAAAAGTTATCAATCAGCAGCAATTGAAATTTGGCGATATGAATATTTATCATGCCTATGATGAAACTGGTGAGATAATATTTAGTATGAGTAATATGCTTCAGCCCGGGCATTTTGAGCCAGATCATATCGCAGATATGAGAACACCAGGTGTTATTCTGTTCATGCAGCTTTCATTGGTTAACGATTCCGTAAGTGCCTTTGAGCGACTGTATCATTGCGCTGAAGTGTTAGCCAGGGAGCTTGATGCTAAATTGACCTCGGCGAAACGACATAGTATTTCTGAACAGGATGTAGATGCTTTCAGAAAAAAAGCTGAATATTACTCTCAAACCGCATTAACAGAATGAAAAATACAAAAAGTGATTCTGTGTCTGAGCAAATTGAAGCTCTGACTCAGCAACTCAATTACCATTCCCATCAATACTATGTATTAGATAATCCGGAAATTCCTGACGCGGAATACGACCGGTTATTTCGCCAGTTACAACAACTCGAAGCAGACAATCCAGAATTAAAGAAACTAGACTCACCCACGCAACGTGTTGGTGGTAAGCCACTTGATACCTTCACTCAGGTAGAGCATCGAATACCAATGTTATCACTAGGGAATGTCTTTAGTGAACAAGAGCTGGAAGATTTTTATAAACGTGTACGTGACCGTTTAAAAACAGAAGATGAAATAGAATTCACTGCTGAACCAAAGCTGGATGGTTTGGCAATCAGCCTGATGTACGAAAATGGTGTGCTGGTGCAGGCAGCCACGCGTGGTGATGGGTCTGTTGGTGAAAACGTTACAGAAAATGCACGCACCATTCGAAACATTCCATTGCATCTTATTGGAAAAGATATACCTGATGTACTTGAAGTTCGCGGTGAAGTCTTTATGTCCAAAGCTGTTTTCGAAAAACTTAACAGCAATGCACGTGATAATGGTGAAAAAACTTTTGTTAATCCACGTAACGCAGCGGCAGGTTCACTAAGACAACTTGATTCTAAAATTGCAGCCAGCCGGAAATTATCCATGTACTGCTATGCGGTTGGTGTTGTTGAAGGTTACGAATTGCCAGAAAGACACTCAGCCGTATTGGAAAAACTGGGTGAGTGGGGTATGCCTTTGTGTCCTGATGTAGAAGTGGTTCAGGGCGCAAAAGGATGTCAGCGCTTTTATGAAAAGATAGGATCGATACGTGATCAATTATCTTACGATATCGATGGCGTTGTCTATAAAGTCAATAAGCTTTTACTGCAGCAAGAGTTAGGTTTTGTTGCACGAGCGCCTCGCTGGGCAACGGCGCATAAGTTCCCGGCACAAGAAGAAATCACAACAGTTAATGCAATTGAATTTCAGGTGGGTCGAACCGGAGCAATTACACCTGTAGCCAGACTTGAACCGGTTTTTGTCGGTGGTGTAACAGTAAGTAATGCAACCCTTCACAATATGGATGAAGTGCGTCGTAAAGATGTCAGAGTCGGAGATCAGGTGGTTATCCGTCGTGCAGGTGATGTTATTCCAGAAGTTGCATCAGTCGTACCAGGTAAACGAAAGTCCGGCGTAGAAGAAGTTCAGCTACCTGAAGTATGTCCGGTTTGTGGTTCAGACATAGTGCAAGAAGAAGATGAAGCGGTAGCTCGCTGCAGTGGTGGTCTGTTTTGTCATGCACAACGCAAAGAGGGTATAAAACACTTTGCATCCCGCCGAGCGATGGATATTGATGGTCTGGGTGACAAACTGGTCGAACAACTTGTTGATGCTAACCTGATCGATCATATTGATGATCTGTACCAGCTAAAAAATAAAGTTGAAGAGCTATCGGCAATGGAGCGCATGGGTAAGAAATCTGTTGATAATTTATTAGAATCATTAGAAAAAAGTAAAAAAACCACTTTGCCTCGATTTATATTTTCGCTGGGTATTCGTGAAGTGGGTGAAGTAACGGCAGCAAGTCTGGCAAATCATTTTGGCAATTTAGAAGATTTAATGGATGCCGATGAAGAAACACTAATTAACATAGATGATGTTGGTCCAGTCGTTGCATCACGAGTTGTTACATTCTTTTCTCAGCAACACAATACAGGCGTTGTTAATAAACTTCTGGATGCAGGCATACATTGGCCTGCAATTGAAAAGAAATCCGAAGATGAATTAAGCCTCAATGGTTTAAGTTTTGTCGTTACGGGTACGTTGTCATCAATGTCGCGTAATGATGCAAAACAAAAGTTAATTGATCTGGGTGCAAAAGTTGTTGGTAGTGTGTCTAAAAAAACTAATTATGTAGTAGTAGGTGAAAACCCAGGGTCAAAAGCAACTAAAGCAGAACAATTAGATGTTAAAATACTCGATGAAGATGCTTTTTTAGAATTTATTGAAAACAAATAAACATCAATTCAAAACAAAGCATGCTTAATTTTGAGGCGCTATTATTATTGTGTAAGAAAAATCTGAAATTCCTTTAAAGCAATAGTGACTACCAGTTCGTACTTTCATTAATTATAGGTCTATGCCTTAATCAATTTTTTGTTCTGTCAGTTTAAATTACAAAAAACTAAAATATGTTTGTGATATTTATCACAATGGCCTTTTGCTGTCCTGAAAAAAGTAATTATTTTTTAGAAATTGACTTTTTAGCGTGATATAGTTTGAAAAAATATATGTTCTATAATTAATTGAATAAATACAAATAAGGATGTCGATTTGAGAATAATATTTAGCATGTTTTTTGTGTTGATGACAATGATTACTCATGTGTGGGCGGATGTAGGCTATGACTACTATGAGTTTTCTATTGAAACGGCAGAAGCTAATGACGGTGACATTACGGGAAAAGCTGTTACTTTAACCAGAAGTGCTGAAAATTCAGAAGATTTAGCGATTGAATTTGAAGTGTCGGTTATCTCTATTTCTGAGAACACGATTTGGGAAAATACAACAGAAAAACATAATTACGTGTCTATTGGTGGTATTTACCATCCGACGGTTTTTAGTGGCTTTGATTTATTTTTAGGTGGGTACTTCACAATTGTTGATTTTGGCGTGAATAATCCAGAGCAAGAGTCGTATACAGGATTTAGAACTGGTTTTAGATATGCAGCTACGAATTCAATTGAGATAGCAAGTTATGCTGAAAAAATAGACATTAAGGATACTGAACCTGCAACATTAGTTTTGGAATTTGGATATCAGGTAGATAAACAAAATTCAATAAAGTTAGGTTATTCTACATCCAGTGGTCAAGATAGCTCTGATTCGGGTTTAGGGATTTCATACGTATATTATCTTAAATAATATTGGAATTTGAGCTTTATGAGGAATAAAAAATGGCGTTCCGACAGGGTTCTTACGTGTGAAGGTGACACGTAAATAATTCGTACGTAGTACGCAGGTTATCAGTTAGCTGATGACGAAGTTAATATGATAAGGAAGTAAATGGCGTCCCCGACAGGAATCGAACCTGTAACCTATCCCTTAGGAGGGGATTGCGCTATCCAGTTGTGCCACGGGGACTTTCAGCGGCTAGTATATAAAAAAAATTGAACGCTTACTATTGTTATCTTTGTGGAATGTAGATGGCTTCTAATGACGTGTCAGGAAGTAATTTGCTATAAGCTTCGTAGTGTTGTTTTATTTTTCTTACATAGGTAACAGGTTCCCGGCCTCGTACGAAACCAAACCTTGATTTACGATAATATTTTTTAAGTCGGAGTAATAACATTGCTCGTTCTACATTATTAAACCAGCGGTTAGGATTCCATCCCATTTTTTTAGTCAGCCGAATTGCATCCCTCACATGACCAATACCTGCATTATAGGCGGCAAGTGTAAACCACATACGGTCTTTAACTGGTAGTTCATTGTTGAATCGATTCTGTACCCATTGCATGTATTTAATACCTGCATGAAGTCCTGTTTCCGGGTCGTTTAAGTTTTTAAATCCAAATTCTTCACCGGTTTTTGGCATGACCTGTAGTAAGCCAAGTGCTCCAACCCATGATTTAGCTTCTGGGTTAAATCGACTTTCCTGGTACATTTGTGCGACGATGATTTTCCAGTCAAACCCATACCTTTTGGCATAATTTTTTACCAGATCATCATAAGGTGATAATTTATTTTTGTCATCAATGACGTTGTTGTTTGATGGATTAGTGTGCTTGGGATTAACAAAATACTTTTGATAGGTGAGATTATAAATAAGGCTCTTATAGTTTTTTCTGTGAAAACCGTTTAATGCTGCAAGTAATTGAGGGTTGTTTTTTCGTACGACCCAGCCAACGTTGTTTTCATTGGTCAATGATAAGGCTGACTGGATATCATTTCTCCATAGCAGTTCGAGGTCCAATATATGGCTATCTGCAACGGTCAGGTCATATTTGCCGATAGCTATTCGGTTAATGATGTCTTCTGTCTCAAGCTCCTCAGGGACAAATTCTGTTGATACTTTTATGCCAATGTCTTTAAGGTTTTTAATGGTTTCAAGATAAGCGCTGCTTTTGCGAATAGCTATCGTTCTGCCATTTAACTGCTCAATAGCAGTAATTGGGTCTTCGTGTTTTCTCTGCACTAACTGGTGTTTTGTTTTTAAATAATGACGGCTAAACTTTACAGGTTTTTTTAGTCTGTCTTTGGTGGGAGAAAGTGAAGCGGCTATAAAATCACCTTTTCCTTCTGTTAGCCAGTCAAACATATCTTCATTGTCTGGTGGTACAATAATTTCAAGACGTAATTTATTTTTCTTGGCAAACTGTTTTGCAAGTTCATATTCAAAGCCAAGTAGTTGTCCTTTGTATAGAAAGTAATTGGCAGCATTGTTTCGTGTGATCATGCGAATGACTTTTCGCTTTTTAATGCTTTTCCAGTCGCCGGTATGAGACAGGTCGTCGAGTTGTATAAGCTCCTGCTTTTGAACGTGATTATTAAGTGTCTGTTTTAATAAAGGACTGTTTTGCCTGATTCCCCATGCTATGGGTTCTTCTTTAGTTAAGGTTAGTGTTGCAGACACATCATTACGATAAGTGTAGATTGAATCAATCAGGTTGGTGTCTTGTATTGTCGCATCGAATTCTTTATTGCTGAGTCGGTCTAAAATTTCATCAATATCAAGATTGTTTTTAAGTGAAACGATTTGAATTGATGGGTATTTGTCTTTTAATTTTTGAGCCGTAGCCCAGAATGAGCTGGATGGTTTAACTGCAATGATTTTACCTTTTAAATCGGATTTTTTTCTGGCCGGTGTATCACTACTTCGTTGTACAAGTCGCTGTTTTACATGATGGATTGGCAGTGAAAAATCAATGAATTCTTTTCTTTCTGATGTGACTGTCATATTGGCAGCAATTATGTCGCCATAACCATCAATCAGATTGGGAATTAGCTGATCAAAATCGGGTACATAGACCTTTTGAAGTTTTAGATTATGTTTGTCAGAAAAGTTTTTGATTTGTTCAAGTTCAATATCCAGAGGATAACCTTTTCTCGGTAGATATATATTTCCTTCAGTTCTTGGAATAAGTACCCGGAGCAGATTTCTCTCGCTCATGGCATCAAAGTCATCAGTGTGCAGTTCAATTTTATGGCTGTTATTTTCTGATGGAGTTTGATCTGAACAGGAAACGCTAAGGGTGCTGGTGATGAGTAGGGTAGATACCAGCAAGGTATTTATAAATACGTTATTTTTTATTTTTTTAAAATGATCAATCATTTGTTCTGCGTTTACTTTTTGTAGTACCCGTTATGTATCTTCCGAGTAAGGAGTCCGGTGCATCTTTGAAGGACATTACATAATTCAGAGAATGGATATCTTTCATACAGTGTGAGATATGATGTTCAGCCTGACTGCTACCACAAAATAATATTTCATCATTCTGAGTTAACTGAAAGTCTTTTTCTGGTAGCAAAATATTACTATTGTCACGTCTCACCATTAGAGGCAAACAATATATTTTTTTGTGTCTTTGTAGAGGGTTTTTGAGAATATGTTTAATACTTATTCTTCGGCCCTTTGACAAAGCACTATGCATAGCTGGGGATTCTTCTTTATCCAGAGTACTGGTCCAGCAATGAGGTGTCAGTTCACTGATGGTTCCGCTTAGCGTACTTATGGTTATATTTATCCATTCCGTATTTTGAAAATAGCACTCCAGTAAGAACTCAATGAGTAATGGGTTATTGAGTAGGGTACGTATTCGGCGGGCTACAATTTCACTCGGATGCATTATAATTTGCGCATTTGAAGCCAGAAATAATTCTTTGTTAACCATTTCATTCTGGCGGGCAATGATAACTAGTTCATTATTAAACATCTGTGCTGTCATTATGCTCGATAAATTATTGGAATCATTATCAGACCCGGCAACCAGACCAACAGCATTTTGAATGCCGGCTTCTTTCAGTGTTTTCGCATCAGTTCCTGTACCAATGATGAATTTAGTTTCATCATCAGAGTTATTCATAATGAAATCATCTCTAAGGGCAGGGATGGTATCAATGATAGTGACGCTTAGCCCCTGATTCTTGAGTACATGGTAAATGCGTTTGCCCAGTCTGCCATAACCGCACAAAACCCAGTGACCTTTTTTAAATACGATGGGGTCACTTAATACTGTGTCGGGAACACCTGTTAACCAGTCATTTAGTAAATAAAGTGCAGATGATTTCATGGCCATTGCAAACGTATGTGCAAATGTATCAAAAGGATTTATTGTGTGGTCGGTATCAAATGATTGCATATTTTCTTCGTAATCATTATGTTCTGTCCGACATATAACGGGAATCTCCGGGTGCAATAGTTTTGATGTAATTGCAATTTTTAAATTGCACTGGTCAGAGTTGGTGATAGCGATAACGCCATTGCATAGTTTGTGAGAGAGGCCTGCGTATTCGAGCTGGCTTGGTATGCATGCATCTGCTTCCAGACCTGGTACATATGATAAGTAACTTTGTACTTCAAGTGCTTCGATAGCTTCGTGGTTATTATCGATGACGACACATCTCGATTCTTTATTGGCTAATCCCTCAACCAGGTCCTGACCAGTTTCTCCGTAGCCACATATTAAATAAAATCCCTGATTAATCTGATTAAGACTGCGTTTAAAATTAGATTGAATAACGGTTTTTTTAAATATTGGGGTCTGTACCAGTGAAACAATTTTACTGAGCGCATAAAACCAGCCGATCACACTAAAAAAGATAGTGATTAGTACCCAAATACGCTGTGCATCAGTTAGAGGGTAAGGGATTTCACCAAAACCAATTGTCGTAGCTGTAAAACTGACAAAATATAATGCATGGAAAAAATCCATGTGCCAGGGCTGGCCTTGATCATCAATACCTGGGATAAGAACCATACCCAGAGTCGCAATGCTAAACACTGTGATGATGACAATCAGCGGTGCCCGCATTTGTCTCAGTATTAATGAAGTTGCCGGGTTCATATATCTATTAGTTGGCCGTTTCTCAGTAGCTGTAAAAGTTGATGTTAATGTCTAAGCATCGAGGCTTCGAGTACCAGAATAACAACAGATATAATATTGGCGAGTACTGCACCACCGCTTAATGAAACGATGGTTGCAATGGTAGCTTCTGTTACCCCTGCAACCTGTACATGTTCTGCTACTGCCCAGACAACTGCTGCTGAGATTAATTGCACGTTAGCCACAAGACTGGTTGCCAGAAGCATTGCACCAAGTTGTGAGCGGTCACCGAATTTCATGATGGTTGCAATTAAGTTGATGACTATTACGGCATAGAGCTCATAAACATTGTGATGATCCGCGTTATGGACATCACCGTAAAAGAAACCAAAGTTTAATGTCAGTGCCAGTATCATAAAAAAACTAAAGATGACTTTTTCCAGGTTCATTTTATTATCCTTGTCTGATCCAGGTCAGGCTTTAATCAGTAAATTTTTTAGAATTTCAGTATAGATAGTTGATAGTTGATCGAGGTCACTAATTGAAACATTTTCATCAACCTGATGAATCGTTTTATTTAACGGGCCTAGTTCGATTACCTGAGCTCCAGTCGGTGCTATAAAACGACCATCGGATGTTCCACCTGCGGTTGATAATTCTGTTTCGTATCCTGTGATTGATTTTATGGCATCTTGAGTTGCCTGAACCAGTTCGCCTTTTTCAGTTAGAAAAGGTTTTCCGGATAAGTTCCAGTCTACGCTGTAGTTGATATTGTGTTTTTCCAGAATCTCAATCACACGCTGTTGTAAAATTTCGTGCGTCACTTCAGTAGAGAACCTGAAGTTAAACATGACTTCTAAATCACCAGGTATCACATTGTTGGCACCTGTACCCGAATGAATGTTTGATATTTGGAAGGTTGTAGCCGGGAAAGAGTTATTGCCTTTGTCCCATTCTGTTTTACACAGTTCATCCAGAACCGGCATTGCAAGGTGTACCGGATTTTTTGCCAGCTGAGGGTAGGCAACGTGCCCCTGTTTTCCATGAATAGTCAGGTTGCCAGAAAAGGAGCCTCGTCGGCCAATTTTAACTACATCACCTAATTTACTGGTACTAGATGGTTCAGCAACAAGACACCAGTCAATTTTTTCATTATTGGTTGCTAAATGTTCGAGAACGCGAACCGTACCATCAATGGCTGGGCCTTCCTCATCACTTGTAATCAGAAATGCGATAGATCCCTGGTGTTCGTTATGGCTGGCAATGAACTCTTCAGTAGCGGTGACCATGGCAGCTATGCTGCCTTTCATATCCGCAGCGCCGCGGCCGTATAATAACCCGTCGTGTTCTGTAGGTTCAAAAGGGGGGAATGTCCAGTTTTTTTCAGGGCCGGTAGGAACAACATCGGTGTGACCTGCAAATGCAAACAAAGGAGCCTCGGTTCCACGACGAGCCCATAAGTTGGTGACGTCACCATTCTGGAGTCGAGTTATTGTAAAGCCAATTTTTTCCAGTCGCTCTGCCATTAGTTCCTGACAGCCTTTGTCATCCGGAGTTACCGATTGGCGTGAAATTAATTCTTTTGCAAGTTTAAGAGTGCTAGACATGTGTTGTGATACCGTGAAACTTTAAAAACCGAATTTTATCATAATGTCAGATGAAGATTAGTTTTTAATCGTGGTTGGTGCCTTTTTCATATACGGCCATGTATTCGGACTGTACAGATTCAAATTCAGCCATCATTTTCTCGAATTCACTATCCTTTGCTTCAATAACTTTTTCAAGAGATCTGATCTTGAGTCTGAGCTGATCGTTGTTCATGTCTTCTTCTTCGATACCTTCAATGCTTTCTTCACTTAAGCTGCTCTGCATTGTCTCAAGGTCTTCGAGTAGGCGGTGGTTCTCCATTTCAAGAACTTCCATGCACATTGCTGTTTCGTTTTGTGATCTTTCCAGCGCTTCAAATTGTTCTTGCATGGCCTCACTGAAAGGTGTCTCAGTGGTTTGAGACTTCATGCTTTTCATTAAGTTGTTAATCTGGTTGCCCTGATCATAAATAATATCTTTGAGTTTATTGACCTCAGTATTAACCTTGTTTGTGGTCTTCTCAATTACTAGTGTTTTTTCAGAGACTATTGATTTGTTATTTATTGTATTGCCTGTAATTTCCAGATTTAAGCTATTCTGGATCTTGTTTTCAAGGTCAGAAACGTGCTGGCTGAGATCATGAAAATCTGCCTGAGAGTTTTTAATGGTAGAAATCTGCTCAGGATCAAGTTTTCCTTCGCTGAGTAGTGAATCAAGCAATGTCTGTAGAGTAAGGTTTGATTCTATAGAATTATCCAGTTTTGTCTGTAGTTCTTGCATGACCTCATCAATGAATTCGTTAGACGTGGTTTCATCTTCTTCAGCAGTAGAAGTTGTAGGCATGAGTTGGGCGATGTGTTCTGTCAGATGCTTCCAGAAAAGTTTTTGATCACCATTGCTGTCTTCGTATGCATTTATTTCGGCATGTAAATAGGCGGAGCGGAATGTCAGTATTTTTCTGAGATTAGCTTCTACACTATCATCGTTGTCATCAGTATCGCTGTTGTCGTCATCTGCAAGCTCTAAATCATCATCGGCAGAGGGTTCAATTTCAAAGATACGTTCATTTGTTTTATCAATCTCTTCGGAGACTAATTTAGGAAAGACATGTTCAGACATAGATGCTAAAAGTGCATCGAAGGCTTTTTTTAATTTTGAATTTTTTCTGACAAGAAAGAAAATAAATCCAAAGAGAATAATGAATGTTTCAAAGATCACCAGAGCTGTAAGTAATGAGATAGTCATTTATTATTCAGGCTCGTCTTTAGCTTCAGTATTTTTTTCTTTTTTCAGTTTGATCACAAGATAGATGCTCAAACCAATTATGATAATAATGATGTTTATTGCAAGAAACACCAGTACTGACTGTAACAAGTCACCTTCCTCTTCTTCAGGTTCGGCAGGAGGGGGTTCTTTTACTTCCTCAGCAGGCTCTTCTTTGGGTTCTTCAGTAACTGCAGGTATAGTTTCAACAGGTGGGGCTGGTTCGATTACAGCAGGAGTTCCTTCTGACTGAAATGAGAAGGTTTTCTGCCGTTCAAAAGTCTGGCTTTTTAATGTAACGGTGGCAAAGTAAGTTCCTGCTTCCTTGGGGGTGTTATTACCAAGAAATATACCCGCAAGTGTTTCATCGTTTAAGGCGAGCCCCATTGGTGATGTGGAGATTTTATCGGTAGGGGATGTTATTTCGATTTTAGCGTCAATCGAATCCAGAATAGTAGCTTCTTTTACGATACTGTCATCTTTTTCGAGCCAGGCCTGAGCTTTTAGTTTTTCTATGTTATTTTCTTTATTGAAATCAAATTTAGATTTCATGCTCATATCGGCGACTATATAAGCTTTGTTGTTGTTATCACTAAACAGTATTTTCCATTCACCACTGATTGGTTTCTTTATAGTAATCATATCGAAAGTGTCAGATATAAACCATTTGATATTTTTATTATTGACGGATGCGTCAAAACGTAATTTTTCAGGATCCTCAAGAAATATTTTACTATCCGGACTGGATTTGCTGGCTACAATCGTTATTTCTTTTATGCTTTCATCGGCAAGAAAAGTGTTTTCTGTTAATGGCAGCATGTCCGGTTCTTTGCTTTGTTCAAAAATACTGGTAAATGCGAGATGTAACTCAGAGTCGTTTTTTGCTACTTTACAGAACCCCTGCGTGCCATCTGATAAGGTTGTTAATAAATCTTTGTCTGAGTGTTCTGTAAACGCTATGGAATAAACTTTAATGCCCGCTTCATTTAGTTTTGGAAGCGAGTCATTGATTAATTGTTTAGAAAGGGAGAGCGATTTTTCATTATTGCCTACATCCATTTTTCCATCGGATAATAAAATAATAATGGGTTCTCTGTCGGACTTATCTGTTGATAAAATTTTATAGGCACGTTCAATGGCGGCATGAATATTAGTGTAGATGCCTTTAGTAGATACTTTATCAGTTGCATCTAATGTTAGTTGCAGGTTTTTTTCATTATCAAGAGCGTTTAAATAAGTAATTGGATAGCCATTATCACTGAAGCTCATGATGCTGGCGCGGTCATCTTCATTAAGCAGAGAAATAAACAATTTAGCTGCCGGCTTCCTTAAGTTATCAGGATCTGTCTTTTTCATACTGCCTGAGCTGTCCATAATAACCACTGCATCTACTGATTTCTTTTCAGCATATACAGTCTGACCAGCCGCAAGCAGAGAAGTGTAAATGAGCGTTAATATCAGTTTTTTCATTATTGTTCCGTGATTCTTTAATGCCTGAAAGACCATGGTTTAAAGTAAAATTTATAATTACATTAGTATTTATTTAAAATGCTTATTTAGTATCTAACTTTAAGTTATTCTTTTAGTAAGTTGATATATTTAAAGAAAAATTTCTTAAATATAATTAAATAACAGTTTAGTCGAATTTGATTATAAATCAGCTAATTAGGCTGATTTATAACAAAAAGATGGTTAAATATGGCTTTTGAGAAGGGTTTTGGGCTAATTAAGGGATGAAATTAGCTTGCTGGCGATAGTTTCTTGTGTTTTTTCGTCTGTAATAGGCTGATTGTGCTGATCTGTGATCTGAAACAGGTCTTCGGCTCTTTCACCCATGGTGGCAATTTTTGCATTGTGAACACGGACCCCTGATTCTACAAAAGCGCGGCTTATTCTTGCCAGAAGGCCGGGGGTATCTGACGATGAAATAGTAATGACGGATCTTTGTTTACTCAGGTCCTGACTGAAAGCAATCTTGGTTGGTACATCAAAGTGTTTTTGTATTCTGGGTATGTGCTTAATGGTCATTTTCGTGACCTCTGAATCAGCTTTTAAAAGCTGGTTCAGGTTATTGTTAATTTCTTCCAGGCGATAAGCCAGGCTACTAGGATCAGCTTCTTCATTTAGTATCTGGAAAATACCCAGGGTGTATTTATCGTCATCGGTTGTCATGATGTAAGCATCAACAATGTTGAGATCAAGCTGTTCAAGTGCGGATGTTGTTTTAACAAATTGTCCATCTTCATTGTTCATGTAGATGTTGATTTCAACAGTACCTTTTTCGTTTTGTGGTTCCAGTTCAATTTCTGGTAGTTTATTTTTGTCTGATTTCAGTACTAATGAGATATGCCTGGAGATTTCATCCGGAGTGAATCGTAAAAAATATTCATCACTGAAATCCAGCCAAATTTGTTCGATTTGTTCAGGGCTATAACCAAGTTTGGTTAAAATATTAAGGCTGGATTGCTGAGACTGACGAATACTTTTATCGACAGAAACTGTTGTCTGTTTACCAAGTCTAAGTACAACAGATGTTTTATTATAGAGTTCAGCCAGTAAGCTATCTTTCCAGCTATTCCAGGTGGTCGGGTTAGTGCCGCGAATATCCGCAACGGTTAATAAATAAAGGTAATCAAGGTTGTTCTGGTTATTCACGTTGTCGGCAAATTGATTAACAATATCCGGGTCGCTGATGTCTTTTCTTTGAGCGGTTACTGACATCACCAGATGATTTTTTACTAACCAGCTAACCAGTTCGGCATCTTCTTCAGGTAGTTCGTGTTGCAGGCAAAATTCAAGTGCATCAACAGCGCCGAGTTCCGAATGATCACCGCCACGTCCTTTTGCAATGTCATGAAAAAGTCCGGAAAGATAAAGTAGCTCCGGTTTTGGCAGGTGATTGAATACGGCACTACAAAGCGGGTATTCGTGTAAAAATTCAGCTGCTGAAAAACGGCGTAAGTTTCTTACAACTGATAAGATATGTTCATCTACCGTGTAGGCATGAAATAAATCGTATTGCATGCGGCCAACAATTTTTTCAAAAGCGGGGATGTAAGCTGCCAGTATGCCGTATCGGTTCATACGACGAAGTTCGTGTGTGACACCTTCAGCTGCACTTATGATACTCATAAACAGTGATTTGGCTTTATCAGATTGACGGAACGAATCATCTATTAGTTGTTTGCTTTCACGTATCAGGCGAATGGTTTCAGCACGAACACCGAGAATTTCATTATTAATTTCCAACAGCAAAAACATTTCTAATAAAGCGGTTGGTGTCTGGATAAAAATATCCTGATGTCTGGCGCTGATATAGCCATGAATAATTTCAAAGCGAGTGTTGATGATTTGTGGTTCAACAGGCTGGTCAGTATAAAGAATGGCTTCTTTTAATAAATTCAGCAGCATTTCGTTGAGTCGTTCCAGCTCCATTACCGTGCGGTAATAGCGTTGCATAAAACTTTCGATGGCAAGATTGTTTGGGCCATCTTCAAAGCCGTACTCAAGGGCTACATCTCGCTGAAAATCAAATAATAACCTGTCTTCACGTCTGCCGGTTAAGTAATGCAGACTGGTGCGAATGTTCCAGAGTAATTTTTCACCTTCTTTAAGCGTTGTATATTCTTCTTCGGTTAAAAAATTGTGTTCAACCAGTTCAGATAAGCGATTGGCTCCGAAGTGTCTTTTGGCAACCCAGCCGATCATTTGAATATCGCGTAAACCACCATGAGATTCTTTGATATTAGGTTCGAGTTTAAATGCTGAGCTTTCAAACTTAATATGTCGTGTATTTTGTTCTACCAGCTTCGCTTCAAAAAAGGTTTTGCTGTCCCATAGTTTACTGGTTGATGTGGCATCAAGCATGTCGGTATAAAGTTTGTCATTGCCACACAGACGGCGCGATTCAGTGATATTGGTAATGACCGTAATATCGTCACTGGCTTCTTTAATGCATTCATCTATTGTGCGAACACTATGGCCAATTTCAAGTTTTATATCCCATAACAACATTAGGAACTGTTCAATTGAATCATTGAACTTTTCATTATGATCATTGGGTAGCAGAATCATCAGATCAACATCTGAATGCGGGTGTAGCTCTCCGCGACCATAGCCGCCAGCCGCGACAATAGAAACCTCATTCAATGATTTGCCAAAGCGTAGTTCTGCTACTTGCTGGATGATTAAATCGACAAGCAGGCTTCGACCAAAAACAACCTGATAGGCATCGAGATGTTCTTTGAAATGGTCTTGTAACTTTTCTTGTCCTGAAGTCACAGCCTGTTTTAATACAGATAAGGCCGTAGCAGGATTGTTGGAGATCTCTTCAGAGCAGTCAGCAATGGTCTGAAGATCACTTTTAAGTGTTGGCTCTAGTAATTCTCTGTGCATTTTGTAAAACTTTTTCCGGGGCAGGGTTAAATGACTTCGTCTTTACGTAAGGTTAAAACCTCGTAACCATCTTTGGTAACCAGAATAGTGTGTTCCCATTGTGCGGACAGGCTTCGATCTCTGGTGATTACAGTCCATTCATCTGGCAGTACTTTGATCTCGCGTTTGCCAATATTAACCATTGGTTCGATGGTGAAGGTCATGCCTTCCTCGAGAGTAATACCAGTGCCGGCTTTACCATAATGGAGAACCTGTGGCTCTTCGTGGAATTTTAAGCCAATACCGTGGCCGCAGTATTCGCGAACAATTGAGAAGCGGTTAGCTTCTGCATGTTGCTGAATAGCTGCACCTATATCACCTAAGGTTGCACCTGGTTTAACCAGATTAATGCCTTTAACCATGCATTCGCGGGCAATCTCGGCGATTCTCTTACCTTTTATCGTTGGTTCGCCAACATAGAACATTTTGCTGGTGTCGCCATGAAAACCATCTTTGATGACGGTTATATCAATATTGACGATATCACCTTTTTTAAGTTTTTTATCCGATGGAATACCGTGGCAAACCGTATGATTGACGGATGTGCAGATAGATTTCGGAAAGCCGTGGTAATTCAATGGTGCAGGGATGGCATCCTGTTCCTCAACGATAAACTTATGGCAAATACTGTCGAGCTCGTCAGTAGTTACGCCAGGTTTAACATAAGGTTCGATCATTTCCAGTACTTCTGCAGCTAATCGGCCGGAAATACGCATTTTTTCGATTTCTTGGGGGGATTTAATGTGAATCGACATTTATTCAGTTTTACCTTTAAATTCCAATACTTAGCAAATAATTAATATTAAAAAACGCGTTTTTCGTTGAGTTGAACAGCTGAACATGGTATAAAGCCGCCGCGTTATATGCAAATCAAGCTCATGATCATACCACTTGTTTCAAGGTGTGACATTTAATGAGTATTTTAAATCCGCACATATATCGTCACATATAGATGGGTGCTGGCTTTATCGATGACTAGTTCACGGTGGGTCGGTTGTTTATATGGGATATATGGAGGCTTAACCCTAAATAGGAGTATTTATGTCTCAAGTTACAATGCGTCAAATGTTGGAGGCTGGTGTTCACTTCGGCCACCAAACTCGTTACTGGAAACCAAAAATGGCTAACTACATTTTCGGTTCTCGCAGCAAAATTCATATCATCAATCTGGAAAAAACCCTTCCTATGTACAACGATGCGATGAACTTCATCGGTAAGTTGGCATCTGATCAGGGTAAAATCCTGTTTGTTGGTACTAAGCGCGCCGCTCGTGGTGTTATCCAGGAAGAAGCAGAGCGCTGCTCAATGCCTTACGTTAACCATCGCTGGTTAGGTGGCATGATGACTAACTTCCAGACTGTTAAAGCGTCAATTAAGCGTCTTAAAGATCTGGAAAAAATGTCAACTGACGGTTCATTCGACCGTATGATCAAAAAAGAAGCTCTTATGAGTACTCGTGAAATGGAAAAACTGGATCGTAGCCTTGGTGGTATCAAGGATATGGGCGGTATTCCTGATGCAGTATTTGTTATCGATGTAGGTTATGAAAACATCGCTATTAAAGAAGCTAACCGTTTAGGTATCCCGGTCATTGGTGTTGTTGATACAAACAACATTCCAGATGGTGTGGATTACATTATTCCTGGTAACGATGATGCGATCAAAGCGATCAAATTATACGTACAGGGCGCAGCTGATGCTGTGATCGAAGGTCGTGCTTCTGCAGTTTCTTCAGCATCTTCAAAAGATGAATATGTTGAAGTTGACGATAAAAAAGCCAGCTAAGGCCTTTTTGTAAGCATTATTTAATCCTTTTCGTTCTGCTGTTTTGGCAGAACGAATAATGTAACAAATTCTAAACGAGGTAATTATCATGCAGATTACTGCTGCTATGGTTAAAGAATTACGTGAGCGTACTGGCTCAGGAATGATGGAATGTAAGAAAGCTCTTACTGAAGTCGATGGTGATATGGAAGCGGCAATTGAAGCCATGCGCAAATCTGGTCTGGCGAAAGCAGATAAGAAGGCAGATCGTGTTGCTGCTGAAGGCTTAATCGGCATCGAAATGTCAGCTGATGCTAAAACAGTTGCTATCGCAGAAGTTAACTGTGAAACCGATTTTGTAAGTGGTGGTGATGAGTTTGCGGCGTTTACTGCAAACGTTGCTAAGCAAGTTTTAGCGAACTCTCCAGCTGATGTAGCTGCTTTGAGTGAACTGCCAATTACTGATGGTGCTGATTCAATTGAAATGACACGTAAGAACATGATCACTAAAATTGGTGAAAATATTCAGGTTCGTCGTTTTCAGAGAATTGAAGCCGTTGGTAAAATGGGTTCATATAAGCACGGTTCTCGTATTGGTGTAGTGGTTGATATTGAAGGCGGTGATGACGAGTTACTAAAAGATATCGCAATGCATGTTGCTGCAACTAACCCAACATGTGTTAGTGAAGATCAGGTTCCTGCTGACATGCTGGAAAAAGAAAAAGCGATTCTGATAGCTCAGGCAGAAGAAAGTGGTAAGCCTGCTGAAATTATCGAAAAAATGATCGGTGGTCGTATCCGTAAATATCTTGCTGAAATCACTCTGGTGGGTCAGCCATTTATTAAAGACTCAGACAAAACTGTCGGTCAGCTGCTTAAAGAAAAAGGAGCAACGGTTCATTCTTTTGTTCGACTTGGGGTCGGCGAAGGGATCGAGAAGAAAACGGAAGATTTTGCTGCAGAAGTTATGTCGCAAATCAACGCATAATAAAGCACTTAAAACCGGGAACTTAGTTCCCGGTTTTGTTTTGTAGACCTTTATTTTCTGGTAAGATTGCCACAACGTTTATCTCAGTACTGCGGAAATAATTCATCCATGTCAGAAAAAAAACCGATTTATAAAAGAGCCTTGTTAAAACTTAGTGGAGAGGCCCTGATGGGGACTCAGGATTATGGTATTGATCCGGCCATTATTAGTCGTGTAGCGGGTGAAATTAAAGAAGTAGTAGCTACAGGTGTTGAAATTGGTATCGTCATTGGCGGCGGTAATATATTCCGTGGAGCAGGTCTTGCTCAGGGCGGCATGGATCGTGTAACTGGCGACCATATGGGAATGCTGGCAACAGTGATGAATTCACTGGCTATGCAGGATGCCCTGACAAAAGCAGGTGTAAAAGCGATTGTCATGTCGGCTTTAGAAATGAACCAGGTTTGTGAACAATATGTTCAGAAAAAAGCCATAGAACATCTTGAGAATGGTACGGTTGCTATTTTTGCTGCTGGTACAGGTAATCCTTATTTTACAACTGATAGTGCCGGCAGTTTGCGTGCGATTGAAATTGGCGCTGATGTTTTAATGAAAGCGACAAAAGTCGACGGCGTTTATGATGCTGATCCTGTTAAAAATCCTGATGCTAAAAAATTTACCAGTCTGACTTACGACGAAGTATTAAGCCGTAAGCTGCAGGTAATGGATGCGACGGCTGTGATTTTGTGTCAGGAACAAAAAATGCCATTAAGAATATTTAATTTGAATACTGTAGGTGATTTACCGAAAGCTGTGGTTGATACCAGTATCGGAACATCTGTAGTGCTTGGAGAGTCGTAATGATAAATGATGTAAGAGACGATGCTCAGTCGCGTATGACTAAAAGTGTTGAGTCGTTCAAAAATGACTTAGTAAAAATCAGAACAGGTCGTGCACACCCCAGTTTACTTGATCAGATTACAGTTGATTATTATGGTAGTGAAACACCGTTGAGTCAGGTTGCAAAAGTCAGCACAGAAGATGCTCGTACATTAACGGTTTCGCCATGGGAAAAAGACATGGTAAAAGCGGTTGAGAAAGCAATCATGACATCAGATCTTGGATTAAATCCAATGACGGCTGGTATGACAATTCGGGTGCCTCTGCCGCCATTAACAGAAGAGCGTCGTCGTGATCTGGTAAAAGTGGTTAAAGCTGAAGCCGAGCATGCGAGAGTTGCTATACGAAATATTCGTCGCGATGCCAATTCAGATCTGAAAGATTATCAAAAAGAAAAAGATATTTCTGAAGATGATGAACGTAAAGGTCAGGAGTTAATTCAGAAAATCACCGATAAAGCGATTGCCGATATTGAAGTGCTTCTGGTAGATAAAGAAAAAGAGCTGATGGAAATTTAATTTCCGGACGTATTTTCTTTAAGAAATAATTAATGCCGTTTTACTGCAGATGACTACAAAAAAACAGTCCATAGCAAATGATAGTGTTTTACCCAGACACATAGCTATCGTTATGGATGGTAATGGTCGCTGGGCTAAAAAAAGATTTATGCCAAGAGCGGCAGGTCACAAAGCAGGTGTCGATACTTTAAAAAAGACTGTTGCCACTGCGTCAAAAGCAGGTGTTGAATGTCTTACTGTTTTTGCTTTTAGCAGCGAAAACTGGAACAGACCCAAACAGGAAGTTTCCATTCTGATGGATCTGTTTGTCAGTTCGATTAAAAAACACCTGACCGATTTACAAAAGGCAGGTGTATGCCTACGTTTTATTGGTGATCGCTCTGTTTTTTCTGAAAAATTAACAGCTTCACTGATCCAGGCTGAGCAATCCACTAAAGACAATACCCGTCTGATTTTAAACATTGCTTTGAATTATGGTGGTCGCTGGGATATCGCGTCAGCCGCTAAAAAAATGCTGCAAGATGTTCAGTCTTCGGCAGTTTCTGTGGATGATATCGATGAGGAGCTATTCTCAGGATATATGTCTTTGTCTGATCGGCCTGCTGTCGATCTTTTTATACGCACAGGTGGTGAACACAGAATCAGTAATTTCTTGCTCTGGCAATGTGCATACAGTGAGCTTTATTTCACAGATGTTTTATGGCCTGATTTTAATAGTGACGAATTAATACGAGCAGTGGACTGGTTTGGTAGTCGTCAGCGAAGATTTGGAAAGACTGGCGAGCAAGTCGAATCAGAAAAAATAACTAACATTGACGAAGCGGTTAAATAGAATGTTGTCATTAAGATTAATAACAGGCATACCTTTAGCTTTAGCTGCCATTTGGTTTGTGCTGACTCAAAGCTCGGATAGTATTTTAATTGCACTGATTGTTATTGCTGCAATTGCCGGGTGGGAATGGGCTGGTCTGGCAAAAGCAAAAACGATTGGTGTGCGAATTTTTTACGGACTGGTTTTGTCGATGACTGTCTGGTCGGCTACACAAATCAGTTTGTCACTGCTAGTCAAAATACAACTCGTAACAGTATTGCTCTGGATTGCTGGCGTCATTTATTTGTCTCAAGTCAAAACAATAAAGAATCAATCTTCATTGTCTGGTATTAAGTTATTGTTGGGTGTTGCAGTCGTGGTTCCGGCAGTGGCAGCGATGTGGATGGTTCATCGATTTACTTTAATTGGTGTGTCTTCGGCAGAGTGGCTGTTATTTGGCATGAGCCTGGTCTGGGTTGCAGACATAGGCGCGTATTTTTCGGGCAGGAAATTTGGTAAAAATAAACTAGCTGTCGTACTTAGTCCGGGTAAAACACGTGAAGGCTTTTATGGTGCTATGTTTTTAACCATGCTGTATAGCTTATTGGCGACTGTGTTCTACTTCGATCTCAATACCACTGCAGTTTTACAAACCGTATTGATGACTTTTGTTTTAACTATTTTATCTGTTGCCGGTGATTTATTTGAGAGTCTGCTTAAAAGGCAGGCAGGTGTTAAAGATAGTGGAAAAATTTTACCGGGTCATGGAGGGGTTATGGACAGGATAGATAGTTTAACAGCAACCATGAGTTTGTTCGCTGTGTCGACTATCTACATTTACAACCTGGATTTGTTCCTTGTCTAATCACGTTCAACAAACGTCTAAGTTAACCATTCTGGGTTCGACCGGTACTATCGGTGAAAACACGCTGAATGTGATCTCTCGTCATAAAAACTATCAGGTTGTTGCTTTAACTGCGAACACGCAAGTTGAGAAACTATATCAGCAGTGTCTGCAATATAAACCTGCGTATGCAGTCATGGTAGATGAAAACTCTGCGTCTCATCTACAGGAAAAGTTAAACAAAGCGGACTGTGATATAGAAGTATTATCAGGCGTTGATGGTCTGGAAAAAGTTTCATCATTTGATGAGGTCGACACAGTGATGGCTGCTATTGTAGGTGCTGCTGGTTTATTGCCCACTTTAGCTGCAGCCAAAGCGGGCAAGAAAGTGCTGTTAGCTAATAAAGAGGCACTGGTCATGTCTGGTCATCTCTTTATGGATGAAGTGCGTAAAAACAATGCAACTTTATTACCTATCGATAGTGAACATAACGCTATATTTCAATGTATGCCTCAAAACTTTGAGCAGGGGTTAGAGTCTGTCGGCGTTAATAAAATTTTATTAACGGCATCTGGTGGTCCCTTCAGAACCAAGGCATTAAATGAATTGCAGCAGGTTACTCCGGCACAGGCAGTGGCGCACCCTAACTGGGTTATGGGTCAAAAAATATCAGTTGATTCAGCAACGATGATGAATAAAGGGCTGGAAGTCATTGAGGCCTGCTGGTTGTTTGATACCAGTACCGATATGATTCAGGTGGTTATTCATCCACAAAGCATCATTCATTCAATGGTGTCATACACCGATGGCTCGGTTCTGGCTCAGCTGGGTAACCCGGATATGAGAACGCCGATTGCTCATGCTCTGGCCTGGCCAGAGAGAATAGTGTCTGGTGTTGAACCTTTGGATATATTTAGTGTCGCAAACTTTGAATTTGAAAAACCTGATTTGCAACGATTTGCCTGTTTGAGACTGGCTTATGAAGCCATGCAGAAAGGTGGAACGGCAACCACGATTCTAAATGCAGCTAATGAAGTGGCTGTTGATGCTTTTTTGAATGAAAGAATAGGGTTTTTGCAAATTCCGGAACTAATTGAATCATCATTAATGAATGTGTCGATTGAAGCAGCGGATGATCTTGACTGTGTGCTGCGTGCCGATCAACAGACTCGTTTGTATGCTGAAGAAATGATACAGAGACAACAAAAGGTTTAATAGTGGCTGATTTTTTTAACAACTTACTTTTTTTTATTATAGCACTAGGTGTACTGGTGACCTTTCATGAATTTGGTCATTTTTGGGTGGCGTTAAAGCTGGGTGTGAAAGTCAAACGTTTTTCAGTTGGTTTTGGCAAGCCTTTTTATACCTATAAGCGTACTGTTGGTAAATATAAAGACGATGTAGAATTTTCACTGGCAGCCATCCCATTGGGTGGTTATGTAAAAATGCTGGATGAAAGAATTGAAGAAGTTGATGAAGATGAAAAGCATCGTGCCTTTAATACTCAGTCTCTGGCAGTCAGATCTGCGATTGTTTTTGCAGGGCCGTTAGCAAACTTTTTATTAGCAATTGTTTTGTACTGGTTTGTATTTATTCTGGGCTCAGCTGCTTTGCAACCGATTATTGCTGAACCGGCTCCTGAGAGTATGGCAGCAGAAGCTGGCTTCAAATCTGAAGATAAAATTGTCACCGTAAATAATGAAACTATCAATACGATGACAGGATTCAGACTGGCGCTTATGGATGCAGCTATTTCTGTTGAAACTGTAAACATTGCAGTGATTGATCGAAACAACAATGAGACGATCAGGTATTTACAAATTGGCGATAAAAAGATTTTAGATGTTGATGGTGATCCGATAGAAAAAATGGGTTTTGGGCTCTGGGTGCCTGTCATCTCTCCAGTCATCGGTAAAACTGTTCCAGATAGTGCGGCTGAGAAAGCTGGGATCATTAAAGAAGATCTGATTACGTCGGTTAACGCAACTAAAGTTAGTTCCTGGACAGAAACAGTCAAAATTATCTCAGCTAACCCAGGAAAAGAAATTAGTATTACTGTACTAAGAGATGGTATAGAAAAAACACTTTTACTGACTCCGTCAGCCAGAAAAAACAAAGACGGCGTGGATGAAGGATTTATTGGTGTTTATCTTCAAAACCCAAAATCGATAATGGACAAACTCTATACAACAGAGGTTTATTCTCCGTTACCGGCGATAGGCGTAGCCGTTCAAAAGACCTGGACCATGTCACTGCTGACATTAAAAGTGCTGGGTCGAATGGTCATCGGTGAAGCGGCTCTTGAAAACATAAGCGGACCATTGACTATCGCAAAATTTGCTGGTGAAACAGCGAGTATAGGTCTGGTGCAGTTTTTAAGCTTTCTGGCGGTTATATCGGTTAGCTTGGGTGTTTTGAATTTATTGCCCGTTCCAGTATTAGATGGCGGCCATTTACTGTATTATTTGCTGGAGTTTATTAAGGGCAGTCCGCTGTCTGATAAAGCCCAGCAGTACGGCCAGCAAGTAGGCATGATGTTGCTATTGATGCTGATGTCAATAGCTATTTTTAACGATTTTCAACGATTATTCTCCTGATGTTAATGAAACCAATTATTACAGCACTTTTATTTTGCAGTTTGGGTGCTACGCAAGTACAAGCAGAGTCTTTCAAAGTTTCCGAAATTACTATAAATGGTCTGGAACGTATTGATCAGGGTACGGTGTTAAGTTATCTGCCAATTCAGTCGGGCAGTGAATTTGATTCTGATAATTCCAGTCATGTTTTACATACGCTATATAAAACTGGCTTTTTTTCCGATATTGAACTTTCACGTGACAAAAACAAAATTATCCTCACAGTTAAAGAGCGTCCTGCTATTACCGAAGTAAATTTTGAAGGTAATGATGATGTTGATGATGATCAGTTAAAAGAAGCACTGGAAAAAATTGGTATTAAATCAGGCAGGGTTTATCATCGTTCACTGATTGATGTACTGGAACAGAATTTACAGCAGGTTTATTTTTCACATGGTAAGTACGGTGTGAAAATAAAGACGACTGTTGAAGAACTCGATGATAATCGCGTGAATGTTGATATTAAAATATCAGAAGGTCTGGCAGCGCTTATCAAGCAGATTAATATCGTTGGTAATACTGTATATAAAGATGAAAAACTGCTGGAAGTATTCACACTGGAGCAACCAGAAACTGTCATCGGTATAGATTTTGATGGTGATCAGTATTCACGTCCGGTATTGACCGGTGATCAGGAAAAATTAAAATCATATTATCAAAATCGTGGATATATAAATTTCAAAATAACATCCACTCAAGTTAGTATCTCTCCGGATAAAAAAGATATATTCATCACTATGAATGTTGATGAAGGCGAACAGTTCCATGTTGAAAAAGTGGAACTGACTGGCGATTTTGTTTTCTCAGAAGAAGAAATTCGGAAAAGCATTTCATTAAAACCGGGTGATGTTTTCTCCAATGGTGCGATGGTTGGTTCTAAAACTGCTATCAGTAAAAAACTGGGTGATGAAGGTTATGCCTTTGCGCGGGTCAATGTTGTTCCTGAGCAAAATAAAGACGCTAAAACTGTCAAGTTAACTTATGTGGTTCAGCCGGGCAAAAAAGCTTATGTGCGCAGAATTAATTTTTCAGGAAACAATAAGAGTACGGATGGTGTCTTAAGACGTGAAATGCGAATCATGGAAGGTGCGCCATTAAACACAACTGCTCTTAACCGTTCTAAAGTACGTTTGCAACGTCTAAGGTTTGTTGAAAAAGTTGAGCTTAAAACAACACCAGTTGCAGGTACGGATGATCAGGTTGATATCGATATAAAAGCGGTGGAAAGATTGTCGGGTAGTTTCAATATTTCTGCCGGTTATTCTCAAGTTGAAGGTGTCGTGTTTGGTACCAGCTTAACTCAGGATAATTTATTTGGAACTGGGCAGCGTTTAAATCTGAGTATCAATACAAGTGATGCGAATACAGTTTACAGTGTGACTCATACAGATCCATATTACACCGTTGACGGTATCAGCCGTAGCTTTGAAGTTAATTACAGAAAACGTGATGCGAGTGAAGAATTAATTAGTAACTATCTGATAGATACTGCGCAGGTGAAAATGCGATACGGTATCCCGATTTCAGAATATGATAAGTTTAGTATTGGATTTGGAGTCGAGACAATAGATATCACGCTGGCCGATACCAGTGTCTCTCAGGAATTTATTGATTACGTTGATGAAAATGGTGATGAGTTTGAGAACCTGACTCTACAGGCCAGTTTTTCACATGATACTCGTAATCGTACCGTGTTTGCTGATAAAGGTCTGATCCACAGTACATCTCTGGACATGAGTGTTCCTGGTGGTGATCTGAGCTACTATAAAATAACGCATAGCTCCAAATTTTTCTTTAACCTTGGTGGTCAACAAGCATTGTTACTTAGAGGGCGTATAGGTCTCGGTGATGGCTATGGTGACACAGAAGAGCTTCCGTTCTTTGAGCGTTATTTTGCAGGTGGTCTACGATCAGTACGTGGTTATGAAACCAATTCATTAGGTCCTTATGATCCGGTTGCTGATAGTTCAGTTGGTGGTGATCTGAGCCTGGTTGGCGCTATTGAATATATCTTCCCTGTACCATTTATGGAAGCACCGCCAGCTTCTGTTAGAATGAGCCTGTTCTATGATGCTGGTAATGTTTTTAAACGCGATGAAACTGATATCGGGCATGCCTTTTTTGAACTGAAAGACTCAATTGGTATATCCTATGTATGGCTGGCGCCAATTGGGCCACTGAGATTTAGCTGGGCCAGAGCATTAGCGCCGGACTCAACAGATGAAACTGAAAAGTTCCAGTTTAGTATTGGTTCTTTCTTCTAGGTTGTGATTAACAATAATTAATTATGGAAAGTAAAATGAAAAAAATATTATGGGGTTTGGTTTTTTCTTTTTTTGCGCTGACATCTGTTCAGGCAAAAGACATGAAGTTTGGTGTAGTAAGTGTTGAAGCTATCTTAAAAAATGCACCTCAGGTAGCTGTTATTAATAAACGAATGCAAGAGAGGTTCAGTGAGCCTCAGCAAGGCCTGAAAAAACTTGCTGAAAGTATTAAAGCTTCGCAAGAAAAATTTAAAAAAGATGAATTGATTTTATCTAAACAACAAAAAGCAGATGCTCAGAAAAGTATACTGACTTCAATCAAAAGCTATCGTGAAAAAGAAATGAAGTTAAAAAACGAAGTTGATGGTGTCAGAAATCAGGAGCTTGCGGAGTTCCGTTATACTGTACAAAAGATTCTAAATAAAATTGCCGAAGAAAAGAAATATGATTTTATATTTAGCGAAGGTGTAGCTTTTGCTAAAAAAGATTATGATCTGACTGAAGAAGTACTGAAGCAATTAAAGAGTCAGATTAACTCTAAAAAGTAACGATGGTGTTTACTCTCGCAGAGTTGGCTTCAAAAACCGGCGCACAACTGAATAACGAATCTTATGCAGATTTAGAAATTCAGGCTATTGCGCCTGTTCAGTCAGCGACTGCCGGAAGTATTAGTTTTATAGCCAATCCAAAATATAAAAAACATCTTGCGCTAACACAGGCAACAGCTGTCATTGTTAATAGAGAGCTTGCCGCTGAATTCACAGGGGCAGCTCTGATCAGTAACAATCCCTACGCAACTTACGCACGCATAGCTGCTTTGCTCTCACCAGCGTACATGCCCTCAGCAGAAATACATGCATCAACCGTGGTTCACGAATCAGCCAAAATTGGTCAGGGTTGTTATATTGGTCCTAATACTGTAATTGAGGCTGATGTTGTTGTTGGAGATAATTGTTATCTGGCTGCCGGTATTTTTATTGGTCACGAATCTCAGATTGGAGCCAATACAAGAATCAATGCAAATGTTTCGATTTATCATCAGTGTGTTCTCGGTGAACGTAACATTATTCATGCCTCTGCCGTTATAGGTGCTGATGGCTTTGGTTTTGCAAATGATGACGGACGCTGGATTAAGGTACCGCAGACAGGGGCTGTAAAGCTGGGCGATGATGTTGAAGTCGGTGCTTCGACCACCATAGATCGGGGTGCAATTGAAGATACTGTTATCGAAGATGGCGTCAAACTCGATAATCAAATTCAAATTGCACACAATGTACGTATTGGTGCGCACACTGCTATAGCTGGTTGTTCTGGTGTGGCAGGAAGCACGACGATAGGAAAACGCTGCACTATAGCTGGCATGTGTACTATCGTTGGTCATATAGAGCTGGTTGATAATGTTCATGTGACTGCAATGTCATTAATTACCAAATCAATAAAAAAATCAGGCAGTTATTCTTCGGGTACCGCCTTTGAAGAAACAGCCAGCTGGCGGAAAAACAGTGTCAGATTTAAACAGCTGGATATTATCTCCAGACGTTTGCAACAGTTAGAAAATAAATCTTAAATTAGTTATATACACAACAGGAGTCAGTCCTTGAAAGAGTTAAATATTTATGAAGTGATGAAGTATTTACCGCATCGCTATCCATTTTTACTAATAGATCGTGTACTCGACTACACTGAAAATGAAACACTGCATGCAATAAAAAATGTTTCAATGAATGAACCTTTTTTCCAGGGGCATTTTCCAGAGTATCCAGTAATGCCTGGTGTTCTTATTCTTGAAGCGCTTGCGCAGGCAACGGGTATTCTTGCATTTCAATCGATGAAAGATGAGCTCAGTAAAGATAACTTGTATCTTTTTGTTGGAATCGATAATGCACGATTTAAGAAGCAGGTTGTTCCGGGTGATCAGTTGCATTTAAAAGTTAAACTGCTAAAAGAAAAAAGAGGTATCTGGAAATTTGAAGCGGAAGCATATGTTGATGATCAGTTAGCATGTTCTGCTGTTTTAATGGGTGCGGCGAGAGATAAGAATCAGTGATACATCAGACAGCCATAATTGATCCAAGCGCAAAGATTGCAGACGATGTAGAAATCGGGCCTTATTCAATCATTGGCGCAAACGTAGAGATTGATTCCGGTACCTGGGTGGGGCCTCATGTTGTGATTAACGGGCCGACAAAAATTGGTAAAGATAACCGTATTTTTCAGTTCGCATCAATTGGTGAAGAGCCTCAGGATCTTAAATACAATGGCGAAGAGACCACGCTGGAAGTAGGTGACCGCAATACGATTAGAGAGTATGTAACTTTTAATCGCGGAACACCTGATGATGCGGGCGTAACCAGAGTCGGTAGCGATAATCTTTTCATGGCTTATTCGCATGTTGCGCATGACTGTCAGGTTGGCGATCATGTTATCTTTGCTAATGCGGCCTCAGTTGCAGGCCATGTGCATGTGGGTGATCATGCTATCTTAGGTGGTTTTACGGCCGTACATCAGTTTACGCATATTGGTGCTCACAGTTTCTCCGGACTGGGTACCATCGTAAACCGTGATATTCCTCCCTATGTGATTGTTGCTGGAAATCATGCGCAGGCTTATGGTCTTAATAAAAATGGTCTGAAGAGAAGAGGTTTTGATTCAGCAACGATTCGTGCCTTACAAAAAGCTTACATGCTGGTTATTAAGGGTCGTAAAAAACGTGATGAAATTCAGGATGATCTTGATAAGTTAATCAATGAGTTTTCTGAAGTTAAAAAAATGATTGAGTTCATTGACGGTAGTGAGCGTGGTGTGGTTCGTTAAAAGTTTTCCAGCTTATAAACTTCATAAGCTGGTTCTTCGTAAGGGTGTGATGTTTTTAAAGCCTTAATGGCAGCATCGATATGTTCACTGTCACAGATTAGTTCAACTTTATATTCATCGACTATTTCTAACGAGCCTTGTTTACCAAGAAATGGCTGGCTTCCGGATAAAGCTTTAAACTGACCACTACCGGCTGTTTGCCAGCTACAGTTTTCATACAGGCCTATTTTACCTGCACCAGCATCAAATAAGGCGTCTTTAACTTTTTCAGTGTGCTCAAAAGGCACAAAAAAACATATCTTATACATTTTTCAGATTTCCATTAGTTGTTGTATTTAACCCTTGAAAACAGTGGTTTTGAGTTGCTCTGTATTAATGCATAATGAGCGTTTTTTAACAATCAATCAATAATCAGGAAATTATAATGAGCGGTATTCAGTTATCAGATGCATTAATTAGTGATGTAAAACAAGTTATTCAAAAATATGACAACACTGCGGGGGATGATATGGTTGCTGTACAATATATGGCAGCCTCGATAGGTTACTTCATGTCAGCACTTCCAGAGGGACAGTTTGATAAAAAACAGGTTATGTCACAACTGGCTGATTTTACTTTCCAGGTTTTTGATCAGATGGAAAGTGAAAAACAACCAAAAGAAGAAGCATTTGGTGTCTGGAAGCCTAACAGCTAGCCTGAGAAAATTATATGAAAAAAGAGTTCTGGTATGGTCGTTGGGAAAATCGTCAAATTGGATTTCATCAGGATGAGATCAATCCCTATTTAGAAAAATACTGGCCTAAAGCCGACCAAACTAAAACAGAGAGAGTTTTTGTTCCTCTTTGTGGTAAATCATCAGATTTACTATGGCTTTCTGAGCAAGGCTTTAACGTTATTGGTATCGAGTTAAGTCAGATTGCTGTCGAAGAGTTCTTCACTGATAATAACCTGCAATATAACGTAAAGGTGATTGATAAGCTGAAATATTACGAGACAGAGAATATTTCAATCATCTGTGGTGACTTCTTTGAGCTGACCAAAGACAGTTTAGGATCGGTTACTTATGTATTTGATCGTGCTTCTCAGATTGCATTGCCTGAGGATATGCGAGATGCTTATTGTTCGCATCTTTCTGCTATAGCTGCAGGTGCCAGACTATTTGTTATTACAATGGAATATGATCAAAGTATTATGCAGGGACCACCATTCTCAGTTCCGGAGGATGAAATTTATAAACATTATGATTCAGGATATAAAGTAAATAAACTGGAGACCTATGATTTATTGGAAGACTCACCTCACTTCAAAGAGAAAGGATTGAAAACACTACTTGAAAAAGTATATATGCTATCTCCATTATAATTGATACATCAATTTTAGGGCGCGACTAATAATATGACTGTAAAAACAAATTCACATCCGGCATTTAATTATCTGGGTTCAAAAAGTATCGACTCACTGAATATCACCGTTGAGCATTTTGAGCATATTAAAACTGGTGCGACTCACTATCATCTGAATGCTGATAATGATGAAAATGTATTTCTTGTCGCCTTAAGAACAGTGCCAATGGATTCCAGAGGGGTGGCTCATATACTTGAACACACCGCTTTATGTGGTAGTGAAAGTTATCCGGTAAGAGATCCGTTCTTCATGATGATCAGACGGTCATTGAATACATTCATGAATGCGTTTACCAGTAGTGACTGGACGGCATACCCATTCGCCAGTAAAAACAAAAAAGATTTTAATAACCTGCTGGATGTCTATCTGGATGCTGTATTTTTCTCGCGTTTACATGAGCTTGATTTTCAGCAGGAAGGACATCGGGTGGAGTTTGAAAAAGCCGATGATTCTGAGACTGATCTCGTCTACAAGGGCGTTGTTTTTAATGAAATGAAGGGAGCTATGAGTTCGCCTGTTAGTCAACTCTGGCAAACGTTAACGAAATATCTCTTTCCTACAACAACCTACCATTACAACAGTGGTGGCGAGCCTGAGCATATACCGGACCTTAGTTATGATGATCTGAAAAATTTCTATCAGAAACATTATCATCCATCCAATGCTATTTTCATGACCTACGGAAATATAGCGGCAGCAGAGCATCAGTCGACTATTGAAGAAAAAGCCCTTTCAAAATTTGAAAAACTTAATGAAACGATCAAAGTAGATAATGAAAAAAGATATTTCTCGCCAATAAACGTTGAAGAAAGTTATGCATTAGACGAAGAAGAAATAAAGGCTTCTTCTCAGGGTAAAACACACCATGTAATGGGGTGGTTGTTGGGTAAAAGCACAGATCTTTATGAAATGTTGAGCGCCCATTTGTTATCAGGTGTTTTACTTGATAATAGTTCATCGCCACTAAGGCATGCGCTTGAAACAACAGATATAGGTAGTGCACCGTCACCACTTTGTGGTCTTGAAGATTCTAATCGTGAAATGAGCTTTATGTGTGGTATTGAAGGCAGTCAGCCGGATATGGCGCAAAAGTTTGAAGAGATTGTTATCAATGTATTAAATGATGTAGCAGAACATGGTATTGAACAGTCTCAAATAGAAGCAGTTCTTCATCAGCTTGAGTTCAGTCAGCGTGAAATAGGTGGGGATGGATATCCGTATGGTCTTCAATTGATATTAGCCGGGCTTTCAGCGGCAACTCATCGAGGTGACCCTATTGAGGTTTTAAATGTTGATCCGGTCTTAGAGCAACTAAGAAAAGATATTAAGCATCCTGATTTTATCCAGAATCTGGTTAAAAAACATTTACTGGAAAATGCACACAGAGTTCGCCTAACATTAAAACCTGATGCAAAGCTTGCTGATAATCGTAAAGCGGCAGAAAAACAAACGCTTGCTGAGATCAAGAAAAACCTGTCTGCTAAAGATATTCAAAAAATAATTTCCACAGCAGAAGATCTGGCAGAGAGACAACAGGAAGAAGATGATCCGGAAGTACTTCCAAAAGTTGGTCTTGTGGATGTGCCTGCAAAAATGTCAATTGCTACAGGTGTTGAAATTGAAAATGCAAACATTCCCGCAAGCTATTATGCACAAGGTACTAACGGAATTTCATATCAGCAGTTAATCATTAATCTGCCCGATTTGTCGGATGAATTAATAAAGGTATTACCTTTTTATACCTCAATAATTACTGAGTTAGGTTGCGATGGAAAAACCTATATGGAAACACAAGCCTGGCAGGCATCAATATCAGGTGGATTGTCTGCATATTACAGCTTGCGAGGACAGGTTGATAATGAACAGCTGGTTAGCGGATATGTTGTGCTTTCTGGAAAATCATTGATTAGTAATCATCAATTATTAACTGAATTAATAAATAAAACGATTGAAACAGTTTCTTTTGATGAAAAAAATCGTATCAAAGAGTTAGTGTCACAAAAACGTGCACGCATGGAACAAAGCGTGACTGGCAGTGGCCATAGCTTAGCTATGGCTGCAGCCAGTAGTTTAATGAGTCCGGTTGCAAAATTATCCAGTGAACTAAGTGGTCTGGCCGGCATTGTAAACGTAAAAGCGATGGATTCAGAAATAAGTTCTGATGATGGGCTGGATGGGTTTGTAAATAAACTTAAACAACTTCATCAATTACTGTTGAATTCTCCTCGTCAAATATTGCTGGTGGCAGATAATGATTCAAAAAGTAAACTCGCTACTGATATAGATATCTGGAAAGCCGTTGAGACTAATCGTTTTTCACCCATTAATTTGCAGCAAGTTTGTCAGCATGTAAAACAGGCCTGGGTAACCAGTACTCAAGTCAATTTTTGCTCTAAGGCCTATAAAACAGTACCGGCAGAGCATCAGGATGCGGCTGCATTAACTGTTTTAGGCGGTTTTCTTAGAAATGGTTTCTTGCACACAAATATTCGTGAAAATGGTGGTGCTTACGGTGGTGGTGCTAGTCAGGATTCATTAATTGGCGCATTTCGTTTTTATTCTTATCGTGATCCTCGTTTGGTGGAAACGCTAAATGATTTTGATAAAGCTATAGACTGGATGTTAGAAACCAAACACGATGAACGATTTTTAGAAGAAGCTATATTGGGTGTGATTGGCGCGCTGGATAAACCGGGTTCTCCTGCAGGTGAAGCTAAACAGGCATTTCATAATGCTTTGTATGGAAGAACACCAGAACAGCAACAGGGATATCGTGAACGTATTTTAGCGGTGACAATTGATGATCTGAAAAGAGTAACTGAAAAGTATCTAAAAACTTCAGATTCATCAGTGGCTGTTATTACTAACGCAGCTATGCTGGAGCAGGCTGGTGATTTAGAGTTGGAAGTACATCACTTATAGTCAGCTTCTAGTAACTTATAGTAATCATCAGCGGGGCAGGGTTTCGAAAACAAATAACCTTGCCCTTCATCACACTGTAGTTCTGTTAAAATATTTGCCTGGTGATCAGTTTCAATGCCTTCAGCGATGACTGATAAATCAAGGCTATTTGCCAGATTAATGATGGCTTCAATAATTGCCTGACTATCTTTATTTTTTTCCAGATCTATTACAAATGCCCTGTCTATTTTTAATCGATTTATGGGAAGTTGCTTTAAGTAACTCAAGGATGAATAACCTGAACCAAAATCATCCAGAGAAATACTAAATCCAATTTCTTTAAGTTTATTTAAAATGACTTCTGCTTTTTCTGTTTTAGAAATTAATACGCCTTCTGTGATTTCTATCTCAAGATTTTTAGCTGATACCTTTGTCTTGGATAAAATATTTTCAATTTCATATATTACGGAGTTGTCATTAAAATGTTTTGCAGAAAGATTGATTGAAACAACAAGATCAGGTTTGGTTGGCAGCCATTTTTTAAGATTTATACAGGTTTCTTTAAAGACCCATAAATCTATTGCCTTTATCAAATCTGTTTTTTCCATTAGAGGAATAAATTCAGCCGGTGAAATGCCAGGATACTTATCGTTAGGCCAGCGAATAAGGGCTTCGGCACCAATTATTTTTCGGTCATTTAAACTGACTTTAGACTGAAAGAAAACCTTAAACTCTTTTTTCTGAAAAGCATTAACGAGATCTTCTTCAAGCTGTTTTAAATTCATGGCCTCTTTAGCCAGAGAGGCAGCAAAAAATGAATACTTATTTTTTCCAGAGGCCTTAGCTTGATACATTGCGGTATCAGCCTGCTTAATTAGGGTGTATGCATTATCGGCATCTTCAAAGGGATAAACAGTAATGCCCAGGCTGCAGCTTGTTTTTATGTTGTGGTCACCAATTGTGCAAGGTATAGAGATATTTTTAATGATTTTATCAGCAACTATCGAAATATCATCAATGTGTTTGAGGTTTGTCAGAATAACCGTAAACTCATCACCACCGAGTCGGGACACGGTATCAGTATTTCTGACACTGGCGCAAAGACGCTTAGCAGTTTCTTTTATTAACTCGTCACCAGTATCGTGTCCCATTGTGTCATTGATATATTTAAACCCATCAAGATCAAGAAAGAAGACGGCCATCAAATTGTCAGAACGTTTGCATTGTTCAAGGCAATCATTTAGTTTTCTAATGAACATGTTTCTGTTGTATAAACCGGTGAGTGCATCATGATTAGCAAGAAAAAGCAGATTTTTTTCTGTTTCTTTACGCTCACTAATATTTTGAATGTTGGCTAGGTAGACTGGAGGAACTTCGCTGTATGATAGCTGCAGACGAATTTCTACTGGATATTCAGTTTCATCTTTTCTTTTGAAAACTGACTCAAGAACAATTTGTGATTTATTGCCTTCGAATAATGACTTTGTCAGCCGCTTAAAAGTAGTCTCTGAAATATCCTGCAATAAGTCGGTTATTTTTAACTGGTTTATTTCATGTTTAGAATAACCTAAATTATCTAAGGCGCCTGTATTTGCCTGATTTATTATTAGAGATTCAATTCCAAACACATAAATTTCATCCCATGACAAATCCATCAATCGCCCAAAGCGTGACTGTTCGATTTCAGATGGATCGTGATCTTCAGTGTTGTAGTCACACAGTGATAATATATAAGAACTATCATCAACCGTAATCAGCTGTGCTAAAACCTTTACAGAATGATGCTTTCCATCTTTTGCCACGTGTATTGCATTAAACTGAGTTTTTCCATCTCTTTTAAGATTTCTGCCAATGGCTTTTATGGTTTCTGTATTGCCGGTAGGATTTAGTGTACGCGCATTTAGCTGCAGTAGTTCATCACGTTGATAACCCAGTTGCTGACAAGCATGTTTATTTACTTCAATAAACTGTCCATGGCGGCCAGTGCCTTCTTTATTAAAAATGGATATAAAAACACCCTGGTTCAGGTGATCAAATAATTCAATATAGAGCGATTGCTTATGCGCGTCATGTTGTTCCGAAATTGGTTCTATTATTATCAGGCTTAAATCTGACAACTTTTCGATTTTGATACGTTTAATTTGAACAGAAACATTAACTTTTTTTTGATTTGCAGTGATTAATGAAAGATTTGTTCTGTCATTTCTTTTAGTCAGAGATTTCTGTAGTTGCTGGTTTGGTGATTCGCAATCAGCACTATATATATCTGTGAAAAGTAGTTGTCCAAGAGGCGTATCAGCAGCAGGTTGAGTGACTGAGCCAAATAGTTTAGAAAAGGCTTTATTGACAGTTTGTATCATCAAATCCTGATCAACGCATAAGGCTGGTGAAGGAAATGAATTAACAAATTGTTGGGCTGTTTTTAAATGTGACACCAGTGAGTTAACATTTTTTGTTGTAATAGGAAATATATAGCATAGAAATCCATTGTTTTTGCCTTACGGCTTATGGTTTGTGAGGCTTTTTCAAATAATTAACAGATTTCATTTCTTCCATGCGTGAAACTGTTCTCTCGAACTCAAATTTAAGAATTTTCCCTTGATACAGCTTTTTTGGTGTATCGACAGCACTCATGATGACTTTTACATTACGATCATAAAATTCATCCATCAGTTGGATGAACCGCCTGGTTTTATCTTCATTTAGCTCAGATAAATAGGGGATGTCTGATATAAACACGGTGTGAAATAACTTGGCCAGCTCAATATAGTCAGCGACAGCGCGCGGGCTGTTAAACATTTGATCAAAAATAAACCAGGCAACATCATCAGCCAGTTTGTGAACAGGCAGGCTGCGATGGTTGATCAACAGACTTGTGTCGGTTTTTGGTTGGCAGGGACATAACCTTAAAAAGTACTGCTCCAGCTTTTTCTGGTTGTGCTCATTTATTGGGCTGTAGAACACCTCATTTTGTTGCATGGTGTTGAGCCTGTGATCAATACCATCTTCTATTTTTAGCGTGTCGTTATATTGTTTAATCAGCTTTATGGCCGGGATAAAGCGTTCACGCTGTAAGCCTTCACTATATAATTCATCAGGCTCAATATTAGACGTAAACACAAGTGTCACACCGTGTTCTGTTAATGCTTTTAGTAAACCATGAAGGATCATTGCGTCGGTAATATCAGATACATGAAACTCATCCAGACATAACAAGCGGTATTGTCGTGAAAATTCTTTGGCTATCTGTCTTAGTGGATTTTTTTTCCCTTTGTGGTGATCCAGTTGCTCATGGATTTCTCGTATATACCGATGGAAATGCAATCTGTATTTGTTTTTTATCGGTAATGATTCATAGAACAGATCCATCAGCCAGGTTTTGCCGCGGCCCACACCGCCCCATAGATAAAGGCCTTTAATCGTCTGTTGTTTTGAAAAAATCTGTGTGAAACGGATAAAGAGAGAGGTTTGTCGTTGAGAATCATGAATAATTTCCAAGTGTAAATCGTTTAATGCATGAACAACCGCTTGCTGGCCATCATCTTTATGAAATTCTTTTTGCGCAAGTGCTTCCTGGTATCGCTCAATAGGGGTCATTCGATTGGCTTGTTTAACTGGATTATTAATCTATTATAAGACGTAATTAGGATTTAACAGTCTCTGATTCACTTTTAATAGAATATTGTGTATTTAAAGGCTTGATTTAATACTTTCTTTTAAATCAATTAGATAGTGGCTGACCTGTAGATTCTGATTGAGGCATAAATCAGTTTTTGGTATGATACGTTCTTTCTGCGGCAACTCTGTCGCCATATCTGAGAAATAGAACTCTTAATGACGCGATTTATATTTATAACCGGTGGTGTTGTATCTTCTTTAGGTAAAGGTATTGCATCAGCGTCGCTGGGTGCCATCCTTGAGGCACGCGGTCTGAAGATCCAGATGCTCAAACTAGACCCTTATATTAATGTTGACCCCGGCACCATGAGCCCGTTTCAGCATGGTGAGGTTTTTGTCACTGAAGATGGTGCAGAAACTGACCTGGATTTAGGTCACTACGAGCGCTATGTTCACTGTAAAACTGGCAAAATGAGTAATTTTACAGCTGGTCAGGTCTATGAGACGGTTATTCGTAAAGAACGCCGTGGTGACTATAACGGTGGCACAGTACAAATTATTCCACACATTACTGATCAAATTAAAGCCAATGTGATTGAAGGTGCTGGTGATGCCGATGTTGCACTGGTAGAAATCGGTGGAACCGTGGGTGATATCGAGTCATTACCATTTATTGAAGCGATTCGTCAGATGGGTGTCGAGATGGGGCATGATCGTGCTTTGTTTATGCACTTAACACTGGTACCTTACATTGCATCCGCTGGTGAAATTAAAACCAAGCCTACCCAGCATTCCGTTAAAGAATTACGTTCGATTGGTATTCAGCCAGATATATTACTGTGCCGTTCTGAGCAGGTTATCGAAGAAGCTGAGCGTAAGAAAATCGCCTTATTTACCAATGTTGAAGAAAAAGCGGTTATTTCAGCCGTCGATATGGACCATATCTACAAAATTCCTCAGTGGTTACATGATCAGGGACTGGATGAGATTGTTTGCGATAAATTACGTCTTGATGTTAAACCGGCTGATTTACATGAATGGGCTGAAGTCGTTGAGGCGCTTGAGCACCCTGAGTCTGAAGTTACCGTCGGTATGGTCGGAAAATATGTTGAGCATACTGAGTCATACAAGTCATTGAATGAATCCTTATTCCATGCAGGCATCAAAAATCGAGTTAAGGTAAAGATTCGTTATATCGATTCTGAAAACCTTGAAAATGGTGATTTCTCGCAACTTGAAGGGCTGGATGCGATTCAGGTCCCCGGTGGTTTTGGTGGCCGTGGTGTTGAAGGTAAAATTCTGGCGATCAAACATGCTCGTGAAAACAATATTCCGTACTTAGGCATTTGTCTGGGTATGCAAATGGCCGTGGTTGAGTTTGCACGTAATGTGGTTGGCTTAACGGATGCCAATAGCACCGAATTTAATGAAAACACCGCAAGTCCAGTTATTGGCTTGATTACAGAATGGCAACAGGAAGACGGCACCGTTGAAAAACGAGACGCTGATTCTGACCTGGGCGGTACAATGCGTTTAGGCGGACAAACCTGTCATTTATTAGCAGGTTCGCATTCAAGAGCTGTATATGGTTCTGATGATATTGTTGAGCGTCATCGTCATCGCTATGAATTCAATAATACATTTGAAAAACAGTTAAGTGATAGCGGGCTGGTTTTCTCTGGTAAGTCAGCTGATGGCTCGTTAGTTGAAATGGTAGAGCTGTCTGACCACCCGTGGTTTATCGCTTGTCAGTTCCACCCTGAATTTACTTCAAACCCGCGAGACGGGCATCCATTGTTCAGCAGTTACATTAAAGCGGCAATGACTTATCGTGACGAAAAAGCAAAGGAGGCTGCGGCCTGATGGATTTATGTGGTTTCAAGGTTGGTATTGATCAGCCTTTTTTTCTGATCGCCGGCCCCTGTGTAATTGAAAGTGAACAAATGGCGATGGAAACATCGGCAGCGCTAAAAGCAATCACAGAAAAACTCGGTATCCCGTTTATTTATAAATCTTCTTTTGATAAGGCGAATCGTTCGTCAATGGACAGTTTTCGTGGTCTGGGTATCGAAGAGGGTTTACGTATTCTGCAAAAAGTAAAAGATGAAATTGGTGTACCGGTTATTACCGATGTGCATGAAGATACACCAATGGACGAAGTGGCTGATGTGGTTGATGTTCTTCAGACACCTGCTTTTTTGTGCCGTCAGACAAACTTCATTCTTAAAGTAGCAGCGACTGGTAAACCCGTGAATATCAAAAAGGGTCAGTTTTTAGCACCCTGGGATATGAAAAATGTGGTTGATAAAGCATTAACAACAGGTAATAAAAATATCATGGTCTGTGATCGTGGTGTCTCGTTTGGTTATAACAACCTGGTGTCAGACATGCGTTCAATGGCTGTTATGCGGGATACCGGTTGCCCGGTTGTTTATGACGCAACGCATTCAGTTCAGTTGCCTGGCGGTCAGGGTAGTGTTTCGGGTGGTCAGCGAGAACATGTGCCAGTACTGGCTCGTGCTGCTGTAGCGGCAGGTCTTTCAGGTGTTTTTATGGAAACCCATCCGAATCCTGCAGAGGCTTTAAGTGATGGTCCAAATGCCTGGCCACTGGATAAAATGGAATCATTATTATCGATGATGAAAAACATCGACGAAGTCGTTAAATCAAAACCTTTTGAAGAAGATTTATTGTAAGTGAATCTATTGAGCCAGTCACAGGGGTGGCAGGCAATTGCTGTAACGTTACAGCGTAAATTAAATGTAAGCTATGAAAAGCAAGCGGAGAAAAAATGTCCACAATTTCTAATATCCATGGTCGTGAAATCATCGACTCACGCGGTAACCCAACAGTTGAAGCAGAAGTCACTTTATCTTCTGGCGTGGTTGGTCGTGCTGCAGCACCTTCAGGTGCCTCTACCGGTGAGCGTGAAGCACTGGAGTTACGCGATGGCGATAAAAGTCGTTACTTGGGTAAAGGTGTCTTAACAGCGGTTTCAAATGTAAATGGTGTGATTCGTGATGCACTGATCGGTATGGATATCAATGACCAGGTGGCTATTGATAACAAAATGCTGGAATTAGATGGTACTGATTTTAAATCTAATCTGGGTGCTAACTCGTTATTAGCTGTTTCTTTAGCCAGTGCTCATGCTGCAGCTATCGACAATGGGAAAGCATTATTTGATAACTTAGGTAAAGGCGCAGGTACAGTGCTGCCAGTACCGATGATGAATATTATTAATGGTGGTGAGCACGCTGACAACAGTGTGGATATTCAGGAGTTTATGATTCTTCCTGTTGGCGCGCCAAGCTTTAAAGAAGCGTTGCGTTATGGTGCTGAAGTATTTCATGCACTGAAAGGTGTTTTAACTGATCGCGGTATGAATACAGCGGTTGGTGATGAAGGTGGTTTTGCACCGGATTTATCTTCTAATGAAGAAGCTATCGAAGTTATTTTAGAAGCGATTGAAAAAGCAGGTTATGTTGCAGGTAAAGATATTTTCCTGGGACTTGATTGCGCAAGTTCAGAATTTTATAAAGATGGTAAATATGATCTTGCTTCTGAAAATAGAGTATTCACTGCAGAAGAGTTTGTAGATTACTTAGCTGACTGGGTTGAGCGTTTCCCAATCATCACAATTGAAGATGGTCTGGCTGAAAATGACTGGGCAGGCTGGAAAGTTCTGACAGAAAAGCTGGGTGACAAAGTTCAGTTAGTCGGTGATGATTTGTTTGTTACTAACACTAATATTTTCAAAGAAGGTATTGATAAAGGTATCGCTAATTCAATCCTGATTAAGTTTAATCAGATTGGTACCTTAACTGAAACCCTGAACGCTATTGAAATGGCGCATGATAATGGTTACACGGCTGTTGTTTCGCATCGTTCAGGCGAGACTGAAGACAATACCATTGCTGATTTGAGTGTAGCGACGAATGCGGGTCAGATTAAAACGGGATCATTGTCTCGTTCTGATCGTTTAGCTAAATACAATCAGTTATTGCGTATTGAAGAAACATTAGGTGATAAAGGTAGTTATGCTGGTAAGAGTGCATTTAAGCGTCTTTCATAACTATTGATCTTGTGAAAATCATCATCGCGATTCTGCTTGTTTTATTACTGTATTTTCAGTTTAAGCTCTGGGTCGGCGATGGTGGTATTCCGGATGTTATGCATCTGCAAAATGAGGTTGATGCTGCAAAGGAACAAGAAAACAAATTAAAAGAACGTAATAAAGCACTGGCCGCAGAAGTCAGAGATTTAAAGCAGGGGCTGGAAGCCGCAGAAGAACGTGCCCGAAATGAGCTTGGTATGATCAGAGATGGTGAAACTTTTTACCAAATCATAAAACCTGTAGACAAGACAACTGGTTTAGAAAATCAGAAAAAATAATCATTACCAGAATGGTAAGATAACTAGTGACTACCCAATCAAATAATACGCCAAAAAAATACTGGGCCATCGTACCTGCTGCTGGCATTGGTAGCCGCATGGAAAGTCAAACGCCTAAACAATATCTGCATTTACATAATAAGCCAATCATTGAACACAGCTTACAGCGGTTACTGGATCATCCCAAAATAAATGGTCTGGTTGTTGCGCTTGGTGATCATGATGACTATTGGGGCGATGTGAATTTAACTACCGATAAACCGGTTATCAGAGTCAGAGGTGGTGACGAGCGTTGTCATTCAGTTTTAAATGCTTTGAATGAATTGCTATTGAGTGAAAATCAAGAGCTGGCTGTGAACACAAACGACTGGGCGCTGGTGCATGATGCGGCTCGACCATGTGTTCGTCATGCTGATATTGATTTATTAATTTCAAGGCTTGATAAACATGAGGTTGGTGGTTTATTGGCTCTGCCAGTTCGTGACACAATGAAGCGTCAGAATAATACTCAACATGTATCAGAAACAGTCGATAGAACTGGTTTATGGCATGCATTAACCCCGCAGATGTTTCCGTTAGAAATACTACGGAATGCTATTCATGATGCGATTGAATCAGATAGTCTGATTACTGATGAGTCATCGGCAATTGAAAGAATTGGTAAAGAGCCGCTTTTAGTTGAGGGTCACGAAGACAATATAAAAGTTACTCGTCCTGTTGATTTGAATCTTGCAGAAATGTATATGAAGGCGCAATTAAATGAATAATTCTGTTGGAATAAGAATTGGTCACGGTTTTGATGTGCATGCATTTGAGCCGGGTGATCATATTATTTTAGCTGGAGTGAAGATCCCTTATCATCAACAGTTTAAAGCACACTCAGATGGTGATGTGTTAATTCATGCGGTTTGTGATGCGCTTTTAGGTGCGGCAGCTTTGGGTGATATCGGACAACATTTTCCAGACACAGATGATCAGTATAAAAACATTGATAGTCGTCATTTATTAAAGCATGTTATTAAATTATTAAAAGATGAAAACTATCAGTTGGGAAACCTGGATGTAACGATTGTTGCTCAGGCCCCAAAAATGCTCTCTCATATCCCTCAAATGATAAAAAATCTTGCTGAAGATTTTGCAGTTTCGACACAACAAATTAACGTAAAAGCGACAACCACTGAAAAATTGGGCTATACAGGAAGAGAAGAGGGTATTTCGGTGCATGCTGTCGTCATTATTCAGCAAGACTAAAATACCTATGTTTCTGTAGAGTTTCAGGGTTATTGGTCATTATGATTATATACATCCATGGTTTTAATAGCTCAGCTGATTCACATAAGGCTCAGGTGCTTAAATCGCACATGAAACAGCTTGGGCTTGAAGACGAAATTATCATTCCATCACTCTCATCTGTGCCGGGTTATGCAATTGCTGAATTAACATCACTGGTACAGGAACACATTGCAGATAACCTTTCTTTTATCGGAAGTTCGTTGGGTGGTTACTATGCAACCTGGCTGGCTGACCGTTATGATCGCCCGGCCGTTTTAATAAACCCTGCTGTTAAGCCTTATGAGTTATTACAGGAATACCTTGGTAAAAATATCAACCATTACACGGGTGAAGCCTATGACCTTACACCTGAACATATCAGTGAATTAAAAGAACTGGATCTGGAATATATTACCAAACCGCACCGTTATTTTATTCTGCTACAAACAGGTGATGAAGTACTGGATTATAGTCAGGCTTTTGTTAAATTTGCAGGTTCGAGAATGATTGTGGAAGAGGGCGGTGATCATTCATTCTCTGGCATAGAAAACCATCTGGATGCCATGCTCAATTTTTGTGGTGTGCAAAGTAATGGCACTATCAAATTATAATGGTTCATTCATTTCCTTTCTGAATAATTAATTTTTACAAATCAACACTTCTGGTTGTACAATAATATCCATAATAAATAACCGGATTGTCTGGAATGCCGTCTAAAAAAAGTACAATTGATACAGATAAACTAGATAAAATTGTTGCCGGTGCTATTAAAAATAGACAAAACAGAGAACAGGATTATCGGGCAAAAGCTTTAAAGCTATACCCCTGGATTTGTGGGCGCTGTGAGCGTGAATTTGCCCGACAAAATTTAGTCGAACTGACAGTTCATCATCGAAATCATGATCATGACGATAACCCGGAAGATGGCAGTAATTGGGAGCTTTTATGTGTTTACTGCCATGAAAATGAACATTCACGGTTTGCAGATCAGGTTCGTGGGGAAGGTTATTCTCTGGTGAATGATAAACCCAGGGAAGAAGCAACAGGTAACCCTTTTGCTGATTTAAAAGCGATGATGGATGAAAAAAATAAATAATAAAACAGGTAAATTATGACACTTGGTCCGGTAATGATTGATCTGGTGGGTACTAAAATCACACCAGACGAAAAAACAATGTTGCTGCATCCTAATACGGGAGGTGTGATTCTTTTTACCAGAAATTTTGAATCTATTGAACAACTTGAATCTCTGGTCACCGAAATACACTCATTAAGAGAACCTCCTCTGTTGGTCTCTGTTGATCATGAGGGTGGACGTGTTCAGCGCTTTCATGAGAGTTTTACCCGAATTCCGGCAATGGCCAGTTTAGGTAAGCTTTATAAACAAAATAAAGATCAGGCTAAACATCTTGCCGAAAAGTGTGGCTGGTTAATGGCCTCTGAATGCTTAGCTGTTGGTATTGATTTTAGCTTTGCACCGGTACTTGATCTGGGGCATGGGATTAGTGGTGTTATTGGTGATCGTGCATTTGGTTCTACACCGGATACTATTTCAGTATTGGCTCATGAATTCATGTTGGGTATGAAGCGAGCCGGTATGGCTGCTACCGGTAAGCACTTTCCGGGGCATGGCTCAGTAAAAGAAGACTCACATCTTGCACATCCAGTTGATAAACGTTCCTTAGCCGATATTATGATGGAAGATATTATTCCGTTTGAACGAATGATTGATTATGGACTGGCGGCCATTATGCCGGCTCATGTCATCTATCCGCAGGTTGATAAAAAAGCAGCAGGTTATTCAGAAATCTGGTTGCAAGAGATCCTGCGTAAACGATTAGGTTTTGAAGGTGTTATATTTAGTGATGACCTGAGTATGGCTGCTGCAGCTCCAGTCGGTAATTTTACAGACCGTGCAAACACAGCGCTCAATGCGGGATGTGATATGGTGCTGGTCTGTAACCATACAGATGAAGCAAAAGAAGTGCTTGATGGGCTTGGAGACTTTAGTAACCCTGCATCATCAATGCGTTTGATACGGATGCATGGGCATAAAAAATATAATCGTCAGCAGTTACAGCAGACACAGCAATGGAAAGACACGGTCAAGTTGATTAAACCCTTATCGGATACGCCTGAAATGGAACTGGATGTATAAATAATGAAAGAAATCTGGAGTAATTTATTATCCTGGACAATTACTGAAGAAACATGGGTTTTGTATGTTTTTTTAATTGTCTTTACTGCACTGTCTGCTAATTTTGTTTTAAAACGTTTCCTTAATAAAATCCATCGTCGATTTTTAAAGACTCATAATCTTTGGGATGATGCGATTATTCTGGCTGCTCAACAACCACTGACATGGCTTGTCTGGTTAATAGGTTTAAGTCTGGCAGTTGACGTTATTAAATTCGAAAAGAGTTCCCCGGTCCTTGAGTGGATACAGCCATTGCAATATGTCGCTGTCGTACTGATATTAACCGTTTTTATTCTTAGGCTGATCAAACAAACAGAAAAAGTTTTAATTGATAAGAAAGATGAGCAGGGAAATAATAAATATGAACTAGCTACTGTTGAAGCTGTTAGTAAATTGTTAAGGGCTTCAGCCATTATTACCGGTGTGCTTGTCGTGCTGCAAACACTTGGTTTTAGTATTTCAGGTGTTTTGGCTTTTGGAGGTATTGGTGGTATAGCCATAGGTTTTGCGGCTAAAGATTTGCTGGCTAATTTTTTTGGTGGGCTGATGATTTACCTCGACAGGCCTTTCACAATTGGTGACTGGATACGTTCAAGTGACCGTGAAATCGAGGGAACAGTTGAAAGTATTGGCTGGCGTTTAACGGTTATCAGAACCTTTGATAAACGACCTTTATATATTCCAAATTCTGTTTTTGCTAGTATCGCGGTAGAAAATCCATCTCGAATGAAAAATCGGCGAATTTATGAAACGATTGGTATCCGCTATGAAGATAGTCAAAAAATGCCAGCGATTATCGCAGCAGTAAAGGATATGCTTAATACGCATGAAGAAATTGATACTAAACAGACATTGATTGTTAATTTCAATCAGTTCGCACCATCTTCTTTAGATTTCTTTATTTATACATTTACTAAAACAACCGATTGGGTTTATTTCCATAAAGTTAAGCAGGATATCTTATTAGCTGTTTTGGCTATCATTGATGAATATGAGGCTGAGGTAGCATTTCCAACCTCTACTATCCATCTTGATTCACAAAACGGTCTACCGGTGCTATAAATAAGTAACTACTGTTTGATTATTTGGGGAGATTAAAATGGCTGATAAGCTGATGCTGGTCCTGGTGAATTCTGACCCCTCTAATCCTCTGGAGTTAGGCCCTCCCTTTTTTCAGGCAACAGTCGCTGCTGCAATGGAATATGATGTTGAAGTGATTTTTACGGGCAGAGCCTGTGAGCTCGCGCTTAACGGTGTTGCTGAAAAAATTATTATTCCAGGTCAGAGCGATAAAACGCTCTATCATCTTATTAAAGACGCGCATGAGGCTGGCGTTTCATTTAAAGTTTGTACGCCTACGCTGGAAATATGGGGCGATGATTTTATTAAAGAAGTGAATGAAACAGTCGGTGGCGCTTACGTAATTGGTGAAGCCATGGATGATTCTACAGTGACCTTTACTTATTAAAGAAAATGATACTTAGTGAATTAAAAAACTGCCAAAAGCAGGCTGAACTGATTTTTGATGTAAAACAAATAAGCAGTGCTTTAAGTCTGCAAGCAAAACAAATCAACACCTACTTGCAAAAGCTCCCTGATAGTTCGGAGCCTGCGATTATCCTGCCGGTGATGAATGGTGGCTTAATTTACGCAGGTCAGTTGTTACCGTTGATAAACACTCCCGTCCAGGTTGATTACATTCATGCCACGCGATACAGAAATACCACAGAAGGTTTTAGTCTTGAGTGGAAAGTTTATCCGCAGCATGAACTATCAAACAGAGTTGTAATCATTCTGGATGATATTCTTGATGAAGGTCTTACACTGGATGCGATTGTCAAATATTGTGAAGATAAAGGCGCGAAAAAAGTTTTGTCTTCTGTTTTAGTAACAAAGCAGCATGATAGACGTAGTGAAAATATTATTGCAGATTTTAGTGCTTTAGATGTGCCAGACCGGTATGTGTTTGGATACGGCATGGACTACAAAGGGCATTTAAGAAACCTTAATAGTATCTATGCTCTTTAGGACTATTTAATATTTAGTTTTTTTATTTCTTCAGAGCTGCTTGTGTTGGCGAATATAGTGCCGTTATTGACTAAGGGTATTCTGTTTAGTTTTTCAAGTTTATCATTATTTAACAGATCGATCAGGTGACTAATATTTGACTCCAGTGCATTAATATAAAGGTTACTGTCGCCAAAGTGGTTTTCAGCATATTCATAAACTCTGTTAAATAGGTTATTTAATCGAGAATTAATTTCTATATTATAAAAGTCAGGTGTTTTTTCTAGCAGATCATTTCCAGAGGAGTAAATAACCTCAGTGCTTCCATTTTCTAGTCTTACTTCAGCGATATTTCCTAATACAAATTCTGGATATAGGCGGTCACGGCATTTCTCCAGATAGCATCGGTCTGACATTTGGGCTATCAGGTCAGCAGAGCCAATCATATGCCCCAGTGTGTGGAGTTTCTGCTCAGGGAGGATGATATCTTCAGGCCTTACTTCATAACCCGTGTAGTGAACAATATTTGAAGCAATACTCACTAATTCGCCCATTCCAATCATCGGTAAGTATTTGGATAAAAAGTCCGCGCTTCTGGTGACATGAACTTTTGTGTAGATTGAACCGTTAAGGTTTGTATCATCATCTTCGCGAATATACCCGGAGTCATGATACAGTGCCGTTATAATGCCTATGGCCGCATAGTCAGGACTAAATTTATGGTCTTCATTGCATGATTGCTGATAACCCTCAATTAATCTTGTTAATGCAAGCGTCATATCAAGCGTGTGTTGTTTGTCATGATAAAAAGTATCGCACGCCTGATAGCCTTTTAGTTCTCCTTCAAACAGTTTGTTAAAGTCTTCAAAACTTCTTTGAACAGGGGAGAAGTAGCGTTCAGGGTATATGCTGGTGAAAATTTCACGGACACTTTGGCATACATCTTCCGCGGATGTAACATTGACATTATTAGTGACGTCAAATTCAGCACGACGATTGTCTAAAGACATAAATATCCAGTTTATATTTTTATTTAATTGTTATAGCACAAGACAGGTCTTGCCAGAAATTAAGTAAGACTTCAGCGTTTTGATAAATGTGACTTAGATCACACTTTTTCTTCCTTATTTACTTGTATGGGTAAATACTCCATCCCAATTGGCTTTGGGTGGTTCGTTCTCGTAGATTCCAATTCTTTCAAGATACATCTGATAGAGCTTTCTCTTGGGGTGTTTATTTATCAATTCCGAGAAAAATACTCTTGCGGCTTGCCAGTCCGATGCCAGAAAGGTGTCTAATGCATTTTGATAGGCGTCGAGCTCCGTGAATGTTTCGACTGTTATATCTGATTTAAGGCCTAACGGTTCAAAGATAGTAACTGGTTTGTCTTTTCCTTTAACTCTAACCTTATCTAAAAATCGGTATACGTAGTCTGGAACGGAATTCTTAGTGTATTCGCTGACAATTATATCGACGCCATAATTTTTTGTTAATCCTTCCAGACGAGAGCCAAGATTGACCGTATCACCCAGCACGGTATAGGCCATACGGAACTCAGAACCCATGTTACCGACATTCATCGGACCGCTATTTATGCCCACACCGATCTTAATTTCAGGCCAGCCCTTTTCCTTGAATTCTGAACTGAGTTTTTTCATTCCTTCGACCATTTGCATGCCGGCTTTTAGGCTATTTTCTGCATGATTCTCATCAGCTAATGGAGCACCCCAGAAAGACATGATGGCATCACCCATATACTTATCGATGGTTCCCCGATTCTGGTGAATGATTTTCGTCATTGGGGTTAAAAAACCGTTAATAAATCGAGTCAGCTCTTTAGGCTCCAGGCTTTCAGATATGGTAGTAAAGTTACGTACATCGCTGAATAAAACTGACATCTCACGAGTTTCTCCATCAACAGATAAAGCTTCCGGGTGTTCGCTCATTTCATCAACTAATTCTGGAGGCACATATTGTCCGAATAAGCGCGTAATCTGGCGTTTATTATGTGATTCAACAAAGAAGCCATAAGACATGTGCAGACCAAAAAGGAAGATGACTAATAGTAATGAGTTGGTTAGAGGAAGAATCAGATTGAGGGATTGCCATGCATACAAGTTGCCACCGATTAATACAGTAATGGTGAGTATCGCTACCAGTGTTGTTTGTAATGGTGAGAATCTGGGGAATACAAATGAGAGCATTATTCCAAGTGCTAGCAGCAGTAGAAATTCAAGTGCGTAAGTATAGGAAGGTTGCTCTTTAATGCGGTTATCAATTATGCCAGAAATAATATTGGCATGAACTTCAACGCCGGGGTATCCCGTTTCGAGTGGTGTTGTTCTTAAATCTTTTAGCCCGGCTGCTGATGTGCCAATCAGCACAATAGCATCTTTCAAATCACTTTTTTTAGCTGTTTGATTTAAAACATCAACAGCTGAAATATAAGGAAAACTCCTCCAGTATCCACGATAAGGAACCATGATGTTGGTTTCCTGATCAACAGGAATTTGATAATCCCCAACTTTTATCCAGTCAATAAATACTTCGTCTCCATCACTGGCTTCAACTTGTATTTCAAGTGGAGGGGAGCCGATAGCTGATCTAAAAAGACTGAAAGCCAGAGATTCGTATACTTTTCCATTAAACATTTGCAGCAATGGAACACGGCGAAAAACACCATCAGAATCATAAGCAATGCTTGGGTTATCAATAAAACCACCGGAAAATGCATTATTTTGCAGCTCAGGAATGTTTGCGGTAAACGATTTTTGCTCAATCAGACCAATTTTATCTCTTAATTCTGGAGGTAGTTCAAGTACAGACTCAGGTAGTATAGTGTTTGTTGAATTAGACTCATTTATAAATGCAAAACCCAGAACGGTTTTTCTGTCTTTAAGGCTATTGCCCAGAATTTTATCACGTTCCAGAGAAGGTAGTATTTTCTTGTATTGTTCCTGATAAGCCTTGTTCTTTTTTAAAGCCCCTTTTGCCAGCGAAGTAAACATTGCGGTACTACTGTCAACATCAGGCTCAGCAAACATGATATCAAAACCAACCGTGTTGATATTGTAATGCTCAAATAAATTATCGATTATCTTCGCAAGAATGTCTCTTTCCCATGGCCACTGACCAAGTTCAAGTAAACTTTTCTCATCGATATCAAGAATGACTACATTGGTGTCAACCGTATAGGGTGCGGTATATTTTAATCTTGCATCATAGGTGAAATTTTCAATTTGATTGAATAAAGTGAGATTGAATTCACCGATCGGCTGAGAAATAAATATCAGAACGATACAAGCGCTGATGATAGATCTGATGTGATTTTGCATAGTCCGTGTATAAAATCCCAGGTTGTATTTACTTTTATTCTTCTTATAAAACCATAGCAAATTAATCATTAAAAGGCCAAAAAAAGACACTAATTTGAGAAGTAATTCAATAATAATCAGTTATTTACAGTAATTATTATTGTTATGAGTAAAATTCTGCATTAATATCAACTATCCGTTGACCTGTCCGGGTGAACAATAGTTAATAATTTAATTTAATGGTGCTTATGTCTAACCCAATATACCTTGGTATTAATATTGATCATGTCGCTACTCTGAGAGAGGCTAGAGGTACTTCATACCCTGATCCGATCCACGCAGCACTTCAGGCTGAATTTGCCGGTGCTGATAGCATAACAATGCATTTAAGAGAAGACAGGCGCCATATTCAGGATGAAGATGTTTATCGAATGAAGGCATCAATTCAAACCAAGTTAAATCTTGAAATGGCTGTCACCGATGAAATGATTAATATTGCTTCTGATGTGTTGCCGGAAGATTGTTGCCTGGTTCCAGAAAAACGCGAAGAGCTCACTACCGAAGGTGGTCTTGATGTTGTATCGCAACAAGACAAGGTTAGAGATGCATGTATTCAATTAGCAGAAAAAAATATCCGTGTTTCATTGTTTATAGATGCTGATAAAAGTCAGGTTGATGCAGCAAAAGAATGTGGTGCTCCTGTTATTGAGATTCATACTGGTCATTATGCTGATATAATCAGCGAGGCTGATAGATATGCTGAATTACAGCGTATAAAAAATATTGCAAAATATGCACATAGCATCGGTTTGCAGGTTAATGCTGGTCATGGCTTAAATATCCATAATGTCAGTGATATTGCAGACCTGCCAGAAATAGTGGAGCTGAATATCGGACATGCGATTATTGCAGATTCTATTTTTCTTGGTTTACCTGAAGCAGTAAAATTGATGAAAATGAGGATGAATGAAAGAAGATAATTCAACCGGTTATTGTTGCCTGAGTATCTACCAGTTCATTAATGTTATCCAAAACTTCTTTTACTTTTTGAGGAACTGTATCTAGCGTGTTATTGTCTATTAGAGACTCTAGCTCAACTGCCGCCTTTCTGAGTTTAGGCACACCACAGTAACTGGTCGCACCATTAACCTTATGAATAAAGTGCTTCAGATCTTTGATGTTGTTATTTTCCTGTGCGGTCTGAATCTTTTCTTGATACTGTGGCAACTCTGCAATTAACATCTGGAATAATTCCTTAGCAAGTTCTGCGTTACCTCCTGCCAGTTTAATAGCTTCGTCGTGATCATAACAGGGTAGTGTTATATCAGCGTCAATGGCAGTATCTGTGGTATCAACATTTTCTGATGATGTTTTATTTTCGTTATTTTCTTTTAAATCAGTCTGGCAATAATGCACTATTTTTTCATGGATTTGCTGTTCTGTGACTGGTTTTATTAAAATGTCGTTCATACCAGATTCAATGATGTGTTCTTTTTCCTCCGGCATTGCATTTGCTGTTAATGCAATGATCGCTGTATCGATGTTTATTGAATTAGATTCACGAATTTTTTTTGTGGCCTCAATGCCATCTAGTTCTGGCATATGTAAATCCATAAAAATCAAATTGAATAGTTGCTTTTCACAAATATCGACAGCCTGTTTTCCATCTGTTGCCAGTGTTAGATCGATATTCCAGTTTTTGAGAATAGATTCTGCGAGTCGAAGATTAATGTTGTTGTCATCAACAACCAATATTTTAAGGTGAGACCAGTTCTCTAATTGTTGGTTATCTTCTTTAATAAATTCTTCAGGTATTTTACCAGCAAAGAAGTCGTTTAAAGATTTAAACAGTTTGTCATAAGGTTCATTTCTAAAGAGGCATAGAGAGACACCTTGTTGAACGTATTTAGAATAAACCTCGCGTTCGGTTGAACTAATAAATGCAATGACAGGAATGTTTTTATCTTTACAGGCAGAAATTGTTTTTGTGAAATCGACGTTCTTTTCAATTTGTTCGTGACTGATTCCGATGACCATGTAATCAAAATGAGTCATACTGGTTTTAAGTATTGAAGATAGCTGGTTAAATTGTGTGATCTGTTGAATCTGCGAATTCCACAGGTTAAGAAGCTGTCTGCTTCCAAGTCTCAGCTGAGGGTTGCTGTCGAATAAAATAACATGTTTGTTTTCAAGTAATGAGTGTTCAGTAGTGGATGACTGAAATGATTTTTTAAGAGGCAGCGATAACCAGAAAACAGAACCTTTATCTAAAGTACTTTCGAAATCAATTTCACCATGCATAAGATTCGCAAGGCTTCTCGATATAACAAGACCTAGTCCTGTACCACCAAAACGTCGTGTTATAGACGTATCTGCCTGAGTAAAGGCATTAAATAGTCGCTGTTTGTTTGCTTCACTCATACCGACACCTGTATCAGTGACGGTAAATTTAAAGTCGTATGTGTTATCAGAACGGTTGTTAAATAGAATGCGAATAGCGACATAACCAGACTGAGTAAACTTAATTGCATTCCCAATCAGGTTTAACAGGATCTGGCGAATCCTGACCGGATCACCAAATAAAAATCTTGGCATGTCTGCTACTCTATGAAACACCAGTTCAATTTGTTTCTTTTGAGTTAGAGGTAGCATAATGGTAATTATGTCTTCGATCAGTTCAAGTAAATCAAACTCAATAATCTCAATATCAAGCTTGCCAGATTCGATTTTTGAAAAATCGAGGATGTCATTGATAATTGTTAATAAATTGTTAGAAGATGTATGAATCGTGTCTAAGTATTGATATTGCTGTTCAGAGAGTTTTGTTTTTGAAAGCAGTTCGATGAAACCAATTATTCCATTCATCGGCGTTCTTATTTCATGGCTCATGTTGGCAAGAAATTCAGATTTAATTCTGCTTGCATCCATTGCCTGACTTTTTGATATGTCCAGTGTTATATTTTTTTTCTCTAATTCTTCTAAGGTGTTTTTAAGTATGCTTGTGGCAGAGTTAACCTGGTTTTGTAAGTTGTGGCGTGAAATTGAAAGTTCTTCTGTCATGTTGTTAAAACCCTTGACCAAAGTTTCCAGCTCACCAGAAGTGTTGATGTTTACATGGACGTTTAGATTGCCAGCGGCTACTCTTTTAACAGCGTTTGTCAGGCTTTGAATGGGGTTTATTACATCCTGGCTTATATACAGGGCAAGTATTGTGCTTAAGACTAAACCAGTGAAAACAATGATGAGGCTACGAAAAAAAATATTTACTTGTTGTTCAGTAGTGTTTAACGATGACATTACAAGTATAACTTTTCCTAATTTTTCCTTGGTAGCATCTTTATCAGGTTCAAGATAAAAATCATTTATTTCGATTTCGGTGTTTAAAATATTTGATTCAAATACAAGAAGCCGTTCTTTAATTAAAAAACTATAAGGCTTGTCGTTACTATTTTTTGATGCTTTATTAGTTATTGAGGTAATAATGTCATTGTTATTGTCGCTTATAGTAATTTTTTGTACGTCATCTTCATCCAAAGTTTTTTTGATAAGATTTTCGAGTAATTCAATGTTGCCTGAAAAAACCCCAAACTCACTGATTTGAGACAAATATTTAGAAAGGTTTTTACCTCTTTCATTAAGTGTTGTGCCAATGTCCTGAATGCTGGAATATGTAAAGTAACCAACAAGTGTAAACATTGTAAGGGCTGTGGGTAGTAAAGCCAGTAACAGAACACGTTTCCTGATGCTGTAATTTGTCATTATTTCTCCTGCCTGTTATTTTTTGTGCCAGGAGAGAGTTCGTGCCTAGGTTCAGACTTTTGTAGTTTTTTTAGTAAATCGTTTTTTCTGATTGTGTGAATACTGAGTGATCTTGCTACTTTCTTGTTAATCGATACATCAAAATACTTTGGATGTGAGCGAGTTGCAGAAATATAATTAAAGGTCTTATTTTTTAGTAAAATTTCTATTGCATGCTTGCTGATGTTTTCTGGCGTACTAAATACGGCAGCAAGTGCGCCAGCTTTGACGTATGCATGAGAGTATCCAATAACAGGGATCTGGTTTCTGTAAGTTGTTAGCAGAATTCCTTTAATTGATCGGCGGTTGTAAATTGTATTGTCAGGAATGGCTAATAAGATATCTGAGTTTTCAGATAAATAACGGGTTTCAGAAATAAGTTCAGTTCGATCAAGCACGGTGATGTCGCTTGAGTTTAATTTGTGTTTTTTAAGTGTTTTAGAGACAGAATCTTTTCGTGAGTATGAATTCTTACCGTACAGGACTCCAACAGTTTTAAAGCTGTCGGACAAGTTACGAATGAGTCTGGCTTGCCTGTCTATTGGCTGGTCGATATATATGGCTGAATACAGATATCTGTTTTCTTTCTCGATATTTTCCTTAATAAGCAAATTCAGGGCTAATTTTGGTATTAGTAAGCTCAGTACTGGCTTATTGAGATTGGCATTGATTACAGAGGATGCTGCTTTATAACCGATAGTTATAAGTGATGAATAAGTGGAAACATCGGTGTCATTAAAATCGACAGTGTCAATACTATCAAATTTATCACCTGATAGTTGCAGCTTGTCTCCAATAATACTGACTATTTCCTGATGATATTTGTGTTCAGTATTAGACATTATCAAATAATTATCTGCAAACGCAGATACATTAATCATCGCTCCGGTGATGATTAATGTGAAATATTTTAAAATTGTTAAATCGCTTTTTTTCATAAGTCCATTTGCTACTGAAGAATTAAAAATTCAGCAGTTGTATATCCAGAAGAATACGAGAACCAATGGTGCTTTCAAGAGTACCCTTATACTCACCGTAATCGTTATAATTACCACTTACATTTCTAAAGATTAAAGATGTTTTAAGTTTTGCTTTTTTATATTTGTCTTTACGAGTTAGTTTTATATTAAGAATGTCGTAATTTGCAGTGGGTATTCCGTTGTCTTGCCATTGCATCTCGTCAATATTGAAATATTCTATGCTGCCAGAATAGTGCTTGCTGAATTTTGTTAACAGTGTCAGACCATAGCTGTCATGTGGTGCAGAGTTTGAGAAATCTTCTAGGAGCGTAGAGCCAGCAGGCAGTTCGTTTTCAATCTCAATGGTGGCGTATGTGAAATACAGGTTGGTACGATTATTGGGTTTGTAGGTTGCTGCATATTCCAGACCGGTTAGAGTGGCACCTTGTGAATTTTCAAAGTTATCGTCAAGCTGCTTAACTATAAGGTCTGTGACTTCGTCATAAAATACTTTGACATTCATATTCAATTTGTTTTTAAAAAAATTACCATGATAGCCAATTTCAGTACTGACGATTTCTTCAAAGCCAAGACCGCCTGAGGTGCTGAAGACGGGAATAGCTACAATATCGGAAGTGCCTAGTTCACAGTCGAGACCAGCCCCAAGTAATAATGCATAAGCTGGAGTTAGACAGATTCCTGTTCCGCCAATAGTTAACGAAGGGTAATAAATGGTATTGATTGATTCCTCAACAGCTGAAGGGGCACGAGTGGCGCTGGAAATGCTAAAGCGCACGCTTTGTTGGCTATCAAGTTTCTGGATTAAAGCTATTCTTGGGGAATAACTTGTGTCGCTGATTTCATGGTCTTCGATCATTAGGCCTGAATTTAAAATGAGGTCCTTGTTAATGCGCCACTCAATATGACCGAATGCTCTGTTTATATTTGTTTTGAACTCATCTGTTGTATCAAATAATCGTTCAGAAGTTACAATATCCTGGCGAAAACTGAATCCTGAAACGGTACGAACTGATGCGTTAGGGCTATGGTAATAATTAAGTTCGAAATCTTGTCTGTTTGCTGTATTGCTTTCGTCAATTTGAACCTGAAAAGGATCGAGTCCAATTGCAGGGAAACCAATATCAGATTCAGCCAAGACAAAAGAAAGTACTTTATCTTCTAGCTCATAATGATTGTAATAATATTGCAGCGATATAGAACTACTTTCATTCAGTGTTTTTTCCCATTTGAAGTGATGATAGGATGTGTCAGTTTCAAAGTCATGGATAGGAGATGTGTTGTTAGCATCTCTTGTGTATTCTTTATGGTTAACGCCAGCCTGGTAGCTAAACTGACTGTTATCAGAAAGCGAATAATCCAGCCTTAATTTTAATAAATCCTCATCGTTGTTATCTGAAACGCCATCGTAACCACTATCGCCTCGGTGAGAAAAAGTAATTCGATAATCGGCATTCTCTGTCTGTGCTCCAACACGGTATAACGTTTGGTGTCTTTTGTTATCACCGCTGATAACTCTGAGGTAATTGCCTTGTGTATCATATGCACTAAAAGTTTTAATGCTGACCACAGCAAAAAATGAATTTGATCCATAGGTAGATGCATTTGGACCTCTGGAGACTTCTATTCTTTCTATTTCATCAAGGGTGATCGGCAGACTGGCCCAGAGTACACCGCCGAATGTAGGCGTATAAATTGAACGTCCATCTATCAAAACCTGGATACGACGAGAATACTGTTCTGTCATGCCATGATAGGTAACGACTGGAATATTGCCATCATAATAAGCGACTTGAAAACCAGGAACTAAACGTAACAGGTCGGGTACATTTTTTGCTGTTGATGCATCGATCATGTCACGGGTAATTACAGTGATAGTCGTGGAAGCTTCAGACTCTGGCTGAGAAAGGCGTGATGCAGAAAGAACAATCGGAATATCAGTTAAATAATCATCTTCAGTTAACGGATCTGATGAATCGATCGCTAGAGACTGAGAAGAAAACAGGATAGAGGCTATGGTGATTATTCGAGGTATCATAGTTATCATCATGAATTGCAGTTTTATATTTTTATTAATTATCAGTTCTATCCATGACCTGAAAGCAGTTATAGCATAAAATACAGACCAACTGACAGTTATAATTCCATCCTTGTAAGTATAGTTAATAAATGACAGAAATAATGAAGAAAAACTACCCAACAATCGAACAGTTTATTGGTCACACGCCTCTGGTTCGCTTACAAAGGATACCTGGCCAATCCAGCAATATTATTTTAGTAAAACTCGAAGGAAATAATCCAGCGGGTTCAGTTAAAGATCGTCCTGCGCTTGGCATGATTCAGGCTGCTGAGGACAGGGCTGATATAAAGCCCGGCGATACATTAATCGAGGCCACTTCAGGAAACACTGGAATTGCACTGGCAATGGCTGCAGCAATTAAAGGTTATACGCTTAAATTAATCATGCCCGATAATATGAGTGATGAAAGAAAAGCGGCAATGGCTGCCTATGGTGCTGAACTCATTCTGGTGTCACAAGCTGAAGGTATGGAAAGGGCCAGGGATCTGGCGCTAGAAATGCAGTCTCGTGGTGAAGGCGTTGTACTGGATCAATTTAATAATGAAGACAATCCCAATGCGCATTATCACTCAACAGGGCCTGAGATCTGGGACGATACTTCAGGTGAAGTGACTCATTTTGTCAGTGCGATGGGAACAACGGGCACAATTATGGGTGTTTCACATTACCTGAAAGAAAAAAAATCAGATATTCAGGTTATTGGTGTTCAGCCAACAGAAGGTTCCAGTATTCCCGGTATCAGGCGCTGGCCAAAGGAATATTTGCCCGGAATTTTTGATGAAAGCAGAGTCGATAGAGTGATTGATGTTGAACAGCAATTGGCTGAAGATACAACGCGAAGACTGGCTTCTGAAGAAGGAATATTTTGTGGTGTGTCTTCAGGTGGTGCAGTTGCTGCAGCATTAAAACTATCTGAGTCAGTAGAAAATGCCGTGATAGTGGCGATTATTTGTGATCGTGGTGACCGGTATTTATCAACTGGTATTTTTAAAGCATAAGGTTTGGATAAATAGTGGCAAAGAATAGACGTAGAAGACGTAGTAAAAAACTCCCCGATTCACCAGTCGAGTGTGTAATCGAAGGTTTAACAACAGAAGGTCGTGGTCTGGTTCACATCAACGATAAGGCTGTGTTTGTTGATGGCGCATTGCCTGGTGAAAAGGTTTTAATTGAATACACGGGCACAACGTCTAAATACAACGAAGCAAAAGTATTGGAAGTGATTGAAGCGTCTACTGATAGAGTGGTAGCTCCTTGCCAGCATGCTGATATCTGTGGAGGCTGCAGTCTTCAGCATTTAAATACTGATAAGCAGATAGAAAATAAACAAACCGCTTTATTAGAATCTTTAAAGTACTTAGGTAATGTGACACCAGAAAATGTTTTAGATGCGATTACAGGGCCTGTGGTGGGTTATCGCTATAAAGCCAGACTAGGTGTTCGCTTTGTAGCAAAAAAAGATAAAGTGCTGGTTGGATTTAGAGAAAAAAGAAGTAATTTCCTGGCTCTAATAGAGCAGTGTGAAGTGTTGCATGTTAGGGTCGGTCATCAGCTGTCTTCATTGGCGGCACTAATCTACGCTATGGATGCCCGTGAACATATACCGCAAATTGAAGTAGCTATTGATGATAAAGATGTGGTGTTGGTGTTCAGGCATCTTCAGCCGTTATCCGAGGCTGATAGTAATAAGCTTATCGATTTTGCAAAGGATAATAATTTTATTATTTTACTTCAGCCAGGTGGTCATGAAAGTGTTCACAATCTTTATCCTGAAGATTTTAAAAGTCTTTCCTACAGGCTTGAAGATCAACAATTACAATTCAATTTTGAAGCCAATGATTTTACGCAGGTCAATCCAGTTATTAATCAAAAAATGATTAATCGAACGATAGATTTGCTGGATCTTAAAGATGAAGAAAAGGTTCTTGATCTGTTCTGTGGTTTAGGTAATTTTACATTGCCTTTGGCACAGAAAGCAGGGGTTGTTATTGGTATTGAAGGTAATCAGGAATTGGTTAATAAAGCAAAGCGCAATGCGGAGTTAAATAGCATAACAAATACTGAATTTCATGCCGTTGATTTGTCAGTAAAACTTGATAATCAGCGCTGGTTAAACCAAAAATATGACAAAATTTTGCTGGATCCGCCACGATCAGGTGCAATGGAAATGATTCATTATCTGGGTAAATTAGGGGCTAGCAGAATTGTCTATGTGTCATGTCAACCTACCACGTTAGCGCGTGATGCTGGTGCTTTGGTTAATGATTATGGTTATAAGCTAAAAGCTGCCGGTGTTATGGATATGTTTCCGCATACTGCCCACGTCGAGTCCATTGCTGTTTTTGAAAAGTAATATCAGTTAAAGTCTTTAACTGATATTAAATTCCATTTTTATGCCAGCTACTTCGATAATGTCGTTGTTATTTAGAGGGCTGGCTTTTGAGCCTACAACTTCACCATTAACCGTAGGTTGCCCGCTGTTTGCACCACCTTCAACATGCAAAATATAATAGCCAGTTGGGCGGCGTGTAATTGCAGCGACTTGTACACCTGGTTTTCCAAGTGTGGTGAGAACTTTTGTTAATGGTAGTTGTTTGCCTGCATTGGTTCCGCTGAGTAATTGTAAACTTGCGTTACCAATAACTTTGTTAGCGTTCGTGTTTTGTTTGTGTTCAGAGGCGAGTTTTGCAGCAATCTGTCCCATCTGTTTGTCGATTTCTGAATCTCCAGCGCTTTCCGGTAAGCCTGCAGAGTCGGGACGGATTATCATGGTTTTTTCAAATTCATCTGCAGAAGAGGATGGAATGCTGGCAGAAGCTTCGTTTATAAAGCGTAACTGGTGTTTACCGATTTTTACATCGTCGCCGTCATTTAAGGCATGTTTTTTGATTAAATTACCGTTGACGTATGTACCGTTACTGCTGTTTAAGTCTTCAATGAAGCAGTCATCCATTATCTTTAAAATTTGAGAGTGATGACCGCTGACAGCGAGATTATCAATCTGAATATCATTGTTTTTGTGTCGACCAATGGTTGTGGTTTCAGTTGATAGTTCATATTCTGATTCGATTTTTCCGTCTAATGAAATTATTAATTTTGCCATAATTGTAGGTCCAGCTTTTATTATTTAGGAAAATATATCCTTGAATTTTGAAACGAGTTTATTCAGGCCATGTCCATGTTTGTTAGGTTGAATAAGAATCACTGATATATTGTCATGTCCGCCATTATCTTTTGCTTGTTGAATTAGATCTGTGCATGTCAGATCAATTTGAGATTTGTTTTCTTCCAGAATCATATGAATACGCCGATCATCTACCATGTCTGTTAGACCATCAGAACATAAAAGGAAGATATCTTTAGGTAAAACTATTTCTTCAGAAATATCTATTTTTACAGTTTCTTCAATTCCTAATGCTCGAGTAACAAGATTTTTATTTAATGATTTTGCGGCTTCTTCTGGTGTATAAAAACCACGATCAATTAATTCCTGAAGCAGGGTATGGTCAGTTGTCAGTTGTTCCATTTCATGATCACGCAAGCGATACATTCTCGAATCACCAACATGGGCAACTGTCAGTCGGTTATCATAAAACATGGTAACAACAATGGTTGTGCCCATACCTTCGTACTGGAGTTGTTTGCTTGCGGCTTCAAAAATAACTGAATTAGCTTTTTCAATCGAATTTTTAATGGCGATACTTTGATAGCTGTAGCCACTGACATTTTCATCAATATCAAGGTTTTTACATCGTTCAAGTTCAGCTGGCAGATCATTCAAAATTGAATTGACAGCCAGTGCACTGGCAACTTCACCGCCTTTGTGGCCGCCCATGCCATCTGCTAACACAGCAAGACCAATCGACAGATCGTTTCCGATGCTGTCTTCATTGTGTGATCGTATCAGGCCTGTGTCAGTCATGCCTTCAATGTCTATGAAATTTTTATCAGCCATATTATTTTTTCTGTGCCGCTTTCATTGTGATCTGTGCGCATTTACGCAAGTCAGACGCCATTTGAGATGCCCTTTGATATCGTTTATCAATGTTCTTAGACATAGCTCGATTAATAATAATCGTAATGCACCTCGGTAAGCCTTTTCTTATCGTGGAGGGGTCGGGATGCGGTTCATTGGCTATTTTATACATTAATGTTGCCATTGAATCAGCCTGAAATGGCAGTTCACCGGTTGCTAGTTGGAATAACATAACGCCCAGAGAGAACAGGTCTGATCGTCCATCAACACGTTTGCCAGCAAGTTGTTCCGGAGACATGTAAGAGGGCGTGCCTAAGACCATACCTGTTTTAGTTTTGCTGGAGTCAGTAATACGAGCGATGCCAAAGTCTGTAATTTTAAGCGCGTCGCTATCAGGTTCATACATGATGTTTGCAGGTTTAATATCACGATGGACAACATTCTGTTGGTGAGCGTAATCCAGTGCATCTGCAGAGCGTGCAATTATTGAAATAACTTTCAATAATGGTAAAAGCGTATCTTGTTTTGTATAAACTGCAAGGTCTTTACCTTTAAGGAATTCCATTGCGATATAAGCCAGATCATGCTCTTCACCGGCATCGTAAATTGTAACGATATTAGGGTGGCTTAATCGACCAGCAGTTTCTGCTTCACGGAAGAAGCGGTTTTTAACATCTTGTAATTCATCATCTTCAAACTCTTGTGACAAAGCCATTGTTTTAATGGCAACCACCCGGCTAATTTTTGGATCTTTACCGAGATATACTGAACCCATCGCACCTTTACCAAGTTCTTTTTCAACCTCATATCGACCCAGCATTGGTTTTTGAACACCAGCGTTATCCAGAACTAGGTTTCCACCTGGGGATGAGCCTGAAGCGCCACCGAGAATCACGGTTTCTTCCATCGCTTTTGTTCGGGTTAAGCGTTGACTAATATCTTTGAACTTGGAATCGTAATCTGAAATGTAGGTATACACAGATCCCGCTTTGTTAAACTGACGTTTTCTTTCGTAATCAAGTGCCAGGTTATAAAGTAATTCCATAACTGATTTATCAATAGGGATTTTTCTGAATTTTTCAAAAGCCATATCAAGCTGACCTTGTCCCTGAAAAGAGAGTCCGAGCATGCGGTTACTTTCAGCTGATTCAAAATCTGATTTTAATTTTCCACGTTCAGTTAACAAGAAATGTTTGGTTGTAAGCAGCAGGTGTCCAGTGAGTAACATGACAACGGGTAGCATAAGTTGAACCCACCAGCTTTGCTGCGTCATGAGTACATAGTGAGTCAGTAGCATAACCAGTGTAAGAAACGAGGTAATACTGAAAGCCATGGCAGCTTTTAGTTTAGGTAGAACAACTATTAAATAAATTGCAATCAGAAAGACAACTAAAGCTCGTGCTGGTAATTCCCAGCTAGGAATTATAAAAAAGTCCTGTTTTAAAATACTTGATACGGAATGAGCTAAGGTTTCAACGGGGCTCATGGCAGGATTAATTGGCGTAACCTGAGATGTGCCGACACCAATTGCCGTTGCACCAATCAGAACGACTTTGCCTTTATATTTTTGAGCAGGTATTTTACCGCTAATGACATCGTAAAAGGAATCAACCTGGAATGCAGATTGCCCATTTTCTTTGTCATTATAAAAGTACGTATACATTTGTAATGATTCATCTGTCTGGATATTCAGATTGCCTACTTTTACACCTTCACCCAATTTCACAAGTATGTCGTCAAAATTTAGGTTTAAACTTTTTGCAGCTAGAACCAGTGGCAGAGAAGGGTAGTAGTCACCGTAGTGATCGGTTACCAGTGCTTCGTGACGAATACCACCATCAACATCTGTTGTAGATACCAGATTACCAATGGCTAAAGCAGGTAAGCTTAATTCAGGTATGGGTGAGATGGCCTGATTGGTTGTTCGTGGCAAATTACCAGCTGTAAGCGCTCCAACTTTATCGATTGAGTTTTTTAAAATATTTTTTGTTACGTAATCCGGAAGTTTGTGTTGCTGTTTTCCTAGCTGTGGGCCAAGAATAAATGGCATGGCCAGTACAACGTTGCCGATATCATTTATAGACGTCGCCAGAATTCGATCCGTGTTGAGTTTTTTCTCGGCTTGTAACAAACTGTTTTTTAATACAGACAGGTCATTGCCGGCATTATTTGCTAGTTGAGTTTGATTTAGAAATTGAGCCAGTTCTTTTGACTGGTTGCGTTGCCGACTGCTTAATTTATTTAATAAAGAATTCAGGCGATTCAGATCACCAGAAATAGAGCCTATGTTGCTGTTGTTATAAAAATCGATTAATTCTTTGATTGTTTCAAGGCCAGGATCTTGCTGAGGTTCTGTGAAAAAAATAGTCTGGCCAATGACGGCGGTTTCAGAGTTTTTAAGAACATTAAGTAATTTGGCGTGTTTGTCGCGTGACCATGGCCAGCGCCCAAGGTTTGCGATGCTGTAATCGTCAATCGCAATGATGGCTATTTTGTTGCTGGGTTTTTTATTAGAGGAGCGAACACCAAAATCGTATGCGCTGCGCTCAACACCAGCAATAAAATCACTTCCGGCGAATAGGATAAATGCAATGGTAATTACAATACCGGCAAACCAGTCACTTTGCCAGATTCCCTTATTCATTCAAATCCATCCCCGTGATTTATTTTAAACTAAAATTTAATTGATATTATTGTTTGATATTAGTCTAAAAACAATGACTTGCATACATTCATTGAAAAAAAGTTTATGTTTTTAGTGGGTATTGAGAAATATAAGCAAATAGAAGTGTTTGCTTATATTCATTTCGATTAGAGTTGTTGTCTCAATTGGTCTGTCGTCAGTATATTAAGCATGGTTCTGCTGACTCGATGTGTGAATTGATCAAAAAAGTCTGGCTGGTATGTGTAGTCAATTATTCTTTTTTGACCAATCACATCTCTGGCAACATAATCGGCGCTACCCAATTCATCAACCAGCCCTAATTCGATGCCTTGTTCGCCATTCCAGATCAGCCCACTGAACAGATTAGGGTCATTTTTCAGGCGATCACCACGACCCGCTTTAACATCATTGATAAAATGTTGATGAGTACTGGCAAGCAGGCTTTTCATGTGTTTTTCGGCTTTTTTATTGCGGGGAGAAAAGGGGTCAAGCATGGCTTTGTTTTTACCGGCAGTGAGCTGACGTCTTTCAATACCCAGTTTTTCCATGGTTCCTGTGAAGCCAAAGCTGCTGAGTCGAACACCAATTGAGCCAACCAAACTGGACTTGTTTGCATATATTTGTTCGGTCGCCGCGGCAACATAATATCCGCCAGAGGCGCATATATCTGAAATCACGGTATAAATGGGCGTGTCTGGATTTAGCTTTCTTAATCGGTTGATTTCGTCATAAATCATCGCGGCTTGTACGGGTGTGCCGCCCGGGCTATTAATTTCTAAAATAATGCCTTCAACGTTTTTATTACCGAAGGCATCTCGTAAAGCTTCATTGATATTATCAGCTTCTGCTGCTTCGCCAGGGATGATGCCGCCAGATAATTTAATAATCGCAGTATGTTTTTGAGTGGTAGTAGAAGGTTCGTTTATATTTGATGAGCTGAGGATAATTAATAAGATAAATAAATAAGCAAAACCCAGGAATTTAAAAAATATTCCCCAGCGGCGAGTCTTTTGCTGTTCTTTAACACCCGCCAGAGCGATATCTCTTAAGGCGTCCTTTTCCCAGTTGTTGTTTGATTCAGACATAATTATTCTTTTGTTATTGTTTAGATTTGGTTTGATTGCTTTTTAACCAGATCGGTAATTCGGTAATGTGGTCAATATGGCCCAGAGGTTTATATTTTAATAGTCTATCAATAGAGTGTACACCATAGCTGACAGCTAGATAATGGGTGCCAGCATTTTGTGCAAGCTGCATATCGTACTCTGTATCACCAATCATTAATGTTTGATCCGGTTCGATACCAAGTTCGTGCATGATTTCTTCGAGCATCAGCGGATGAGGCTTTGAGTAGGTTTCGGATGCGCAACGGGTACTGAGAAAAAAAGAACCTAGTTGCGTTTTTTCTAAAACCAGATCAAGTCCTTGTCGACCTTTACCAGTGGCAACAGCTAACCAGTAACCGGAATCCTTCAGGTTTTGCAAAGTTTGTTCTGCTCCCGAAAAGAGCGGGCTATGCGTTTCATTTTGTACCAGATAGTGATACCTGTATCGATCGGAATAATCGTTAACTTGCTGTGCAGAAAATTCCGGATACAATGCTTCTGTCGCTTCTTTTAAACCCAGTCCAATTATATCGCAAAATGTTTCATCGGAATGCAGGTTAGCATCACAATCATTGGCTGCAGATTTTAAACATTCAAGGATTCTCTGCTGAGAATCCATTAATGTGCCATCCCAGTCAAAGATAATTAGTTCTATGTTGTTACTCATTGTTTCTTAAATTCTCAATTACATTTCTTAGATTATTATCCAGAGGTGCAGTGATATTTATGGGGCCATTCAAGTTAAATTCAAGATGTCTTGCATGTAGAAACATGCGTTTAAGCCCGATTTTTTTTAATTGCTTGTTGAACGTTTTATCACCATATTTTGCATCACCTGCAACGGGATGTCCTTCGCTGTTTGCGTGAACACGTATTTGGTGGGTTCTGCCAGTAAGCAGGGTCACTTCTGTCAGGCTGCATTCTGAAAATTGTTCGGTTGGTCTAAAAAGACTGATTGCATGCTTACCATTTGGATTAATAGTCACCATTCTCTCACCGCTTTTTATTTCGTTCTTACTTAGCGGGACTTCTATTCGGTTTTCACCGTCAGGCCAGTTGCCTTTTGTTAAAGCTAAGTATTGCTTTGTCACAGCATCGCCAGATGTAAATAATGCATTGAGTTGGGTCAGGGCTATTCTGCTTTTTGCTAAAACCAGACAGCCGCTTGTTTCTCTGTCTAGTCGATGAGCCAGTTCAATAAAAGCATCTTTAAAACGTTCTGCTCTAAGAATATCGATGACACCAAATGCTAGGCCACTACCAGCGTGAACGGCTAGTCCGGCAGGTTTATTAATAATCAGTAAATCATCATTCTCGAAAAGTATGTTTTGATTTAATTCCTCAATCAATCTTTCAGGAATGTTGGCTGTTTGCTTTTCATCAATTCGAACGGGGGGAATTCTGACTATGTCATTAGCTTGTAATCGGTGACTAGGTTTAACTCGGCCTTTATTTACACGGACTTCTCCGCTGCGCAGAATTTTGTATATTCGGCTTTTAGGTACGCCTTTGAGTTTGCTCATTAAAAAATTATCAACGCGCTGGTCATTATTATCTTCGTTGATTTCTATAAATTGTACTTTTCCAGAGGAAATTTGGTTCGTTGTCATCCTGCTATCATACCATTTGAGGTGAGGGCTCAATGGATAATATGTAAAACTTCCTTTACAGAATTAGTATATTAATGCAACAATAGTGTTGCGGTAAAAGAAAAAAATTCCGCAGAATGTGCTTTCTGGGTCTATATTTAGTGTCTCAGAAAGTCGAAATTGCCCGCCACAGGCGGAAGACTAAGAATTTAGTTTGAGCTGCATTTAGCATTTCAAACGACCATATGAATAACGTAAGTTACTATTTTTATTGTGAATACTGCTTTGCAGACATCTGTTGAGCTCACTTTGTGGGCAGCCTATTTGATATCACCACTTTTTTTGGTGAGAATTTTTCTCACTCATAAAAAAGCCTTCGGTGACATCAGTTATCGTCTTAAAACTACAGACGTTAAAGTGGATTCACTTTTCCCAGGTTTAAATCAAAATGAAACGTATATTAATCAATGCAACTCAAAAAGAGGAGTTGCGTGTGGCTATGGTAGAGGGCCAGAAACTCTACGATTTGGATATCGAAGTTCCTTCCCGGGAACAGAAAAAAGCCAATATCTACAAAGGCACTATCACCAGGATTGAGCCTAGTTTAGAGGCAGCTTTTGTTGATTATGGCGCTGAACGCCATGGTTTTCTTCCTTTTAAAGAAGTGGCTCGTAGCTACTTTTCTGATGAAGCCAAGAAGGCTGACGGACGTCCCACCATTAAATCTGCCCTCAGAGAAGGTCAGGAAGTTGTTGTTCAGATTGATAAAGAAGAGCGCGGCAACAAAGGCGCTGCGCTAACTACATTTATCAGTCTTGCTGGACGTTATATGGTGTTAATGCCAAATAATCCGCGCGCTGGTGGTGTTTCCCGAAGAATTGAAGGTGATGATCGAAGTGAAATTCGCGAGATCATGGCTAATCTTGAAACACCGGAAGGCATGGGTTTAATTGTCAGAACAGCTGGTGTTGGTCGAAATCAGGATGAATTGCAGTGGGATTTGAATTATTTGATTCAGGTCTGGACTGCTATTGAGAGTGCTTCACAAAAGTCAGCTCCATTTTTAATCTATCAGGAAAGCAATGTTATTATTCGTGCGTTACGTGATTATTTCCGTAATGACGTTGGTGAAGTCCTGATTGATGATAAAGAAGTTTTTCAAACAGCTGAAGATTTCATGCGTCAGGTTATGCCTAATAATCTGAAAAAAATAAAGCTATATGAAGATACAATTCCTTTATTTAATCGCTTCCAGATAGAGAGTCAGATCGAATCTGCTTATCAGCGAGAAGTTCGTTTGCCTTCAGGTGGTGCGATTGTCATTGATCATACAGAAGCGCTAATTTCAATCGATATAAATTCAGCACGTGCTACTAAAGGTAGTGATATCGAAGAGACTGCTTTTAATACGAATCTGGAATCTTCCGACGAGATTGCACGCCAGTTGCGCCTCAGAGATTTAGGTGGTCTGGTTGTTATAGATTTCATAGACATGGTTTCTAATCGTCATCAACGAGAAGTTGAAAGTCGATTGCGTGAAGCATTAAAAATGGACCGAGCCCGTGTTCAAGTTGGCCGAATTTCTCGTTTTGGTTTATTGGAAATGTCACGCCAGCGTTTACGGCCTTCACTGGGTGAGTCTACACAGATTGTATGTCCTCGTTGTACAGGTCACGGTACGATTCGTAGCACAGAATCACTTGCTGTTTCGGTAATTCGTTTGCTGGAAGAAGAAGCACTTAAAGAACAAACTGGTCAGGTAAATCTTCAGGCGCCTGTTGATGTTGCAACCTATTTAATGAATGAAAAGCGAGAAGATATTGCTGATATTCAGAAAAATACAAGTGTCCGGGTCGTTGTTATTCCAAATCCAGGAATGGTTACTCCGCAATATGAAATTCTACGGGTTCGTAATGCGGAGCAGGAAGAATATTCAGGTGTCAGTAGTTACGATTTAAAAACTGATATAGCCGAAGAGAGTCTTACACAGCAAGCTCAGGTTGAACAGGTTAAAGTTGAGAGGCCTGCTGTGCAATCTGTAGCGCCAGTGGCACCAGTGCCAGCTGAGTCTGCTGTTTCTAAGCCTAAAGAGAAGAAACCTGGTTTACTTGCTAGATTGATTTCATTGTTGTTTGGTGGTGATCAAAAGAAACAGAAGCAAAAAACTAATTCTCGAAATAATTCAGGAAGACGAGACCAAAAGGGCCGTTCAACGAGTAATAATGATCGTCGACGTGGTAATCAGCGTAAACGCAATCGTAATGATCGTCGTCCAGCTCGTAAGCCGCAGGATCAGAAACAATCTAAACAGGCTGCTGGTGATTCACGTGCTAATGAGAAATCTGCTGGAGATAATGCGCAGGCTGAATCAGGAAATCAGAATACTGGGAATCGCAATAGAGGTAGACGTGGTGGTAGAAACCGAGGTCGCGGCCGAAATCCTAATCAGCAGAAACAAGCGAATCAGGCAGCTGACGCTACTGTAGATAATAAGCCTTCAACTAATAAGTCGGCTGCTAATACTCAGTCAGCTCCAGTGGTGGCGGCTCCTAAACCACAGGCTCAACCAACCCGTCCTGCTGTAGATAAAGCTGAAAGTACTACTAAACCAGCACAGAAAAGTGCGGATCAGTCTAATAGTGGTGGTAATGCATCAGCTAGTAAGGCTACTCAGGTGGGTGCAGTCTCCAGGCCTCCGGCGGCACCGGCTGCTAGTACAAACGATTCCTCTTCAAAAGAGTGATTGTTAAACGCCATTGTTTACACTTAATCAATGGCGTTTAATTATTTTGTCATAAGCTTGTTGATGAGTCCTCTTGAGGCGTCTTCAACTAAATCAAATACATGATCAAAGCCTCTTGCCCCACCATAGTATGGGTCAGGTACTTCGGTTTCATCAAACTCACTGCCATAGCTCATAAAAAGTTCAACCTTATATTTTAAGTGAGGAGGGCAGATATCCATGAGTTGCTGATGATTGCTTTTATCCATAGCTAAAATATGGTCAAATTCCTCAAAATCAGTAACATCAACTCGTCTGGCACGCTGCTTAGTCATATCTATATTACGAGACTGCGCTGTTGATAATGATCGCGCATCAGGCTTTTCGCCAACATGATAGGCATGTGTGCCAGCTGAATCTATAGTAATTAAATCATCAGCTTTAGCTTGCTTTACCAGATGGCGAAACACACCTTCGGCAGTTGGTGATCGGCATATATTACCCATGCACACGAATAACACTTTTACCATGTAATACTCCAGTGATTGCGTTTAAGCTTCATAGTACAATGTATCAAAATTTTATTGAATCTATCTTTAATGACTAGTGTGGAAAACAATGCTGCGAATTTATAACAGCCTGACAAATAAAAAAGAAGAATTTAAACCGATCGAGCCTGGCAAGGTGAAGATGTATGTTTGTGGTATGACAGTTTATGACTTGTGTCATTTAGGTCATGCGCGGGTTCTGGTTGTTTTTGATATGGTGACCCGTTATTTACGCAGTGTTGGTTACGATGTTACATATATTCGAAATATTACTGATATTGATGACAAGATAATTCGAAGAGCCAATGAAAATAATGAAGAGTTTGGGCAGTTAACCGAGCGCTTTATTGATGCTATGCATGAGGACGCCAAAGCATTAAAAATTCTACCTCCGGATGAAGAACCTAAAGCCACTGCATACATGGATGAGATCATAAAAATGGTCAGTGATCTTGTCGAGCGCGGATATGCTTATGCCGGTGATAATGGTGATGTTTATTATTCGGTTAACAAATTCGAAGCTTATGGTCAGTTATCAGGTAAAAAACTTGATGAGCTAAGAGCGGGTGAAAGAGTCGCTGTCGATACACATAAAAAAGAGCCTTTAGATTTTGTGTTATGGAAAGCAGCGAAAGCGGATGAGCCCTCCTGGGATTCGCCCTGGGGTCAAGGACGTCCTGGCTGGCATATAGAATGCTCAGCGATGTCGACGTGCTGTCTTGGTAATCATTTTGATATTCATGGTGGCGGTCAGGATTTACAGTTTCCGCATCACGAAAATGAAATTGCCCAGTCTGAAGCAGCGACTGGAGATAAGTTCGTCAACTACTGGATGCACAATGGGTTTGTGCGGGTTGATGATGAAAAGATGTCGAAATCGCTGGATAATTTTTTCACCATTCGGGAAGTGCTAAAACAATACAGAGCAGAAGAGGTTAGGTATTTTATTTTAGCCAGTCATTACCGTAGTCCATTAAATTACGCTGATAGTTTACTTGACTCGGCGCAATCAGCACTCGCACGTTTATACACAGCGTTAAGAGGAATCGATATTGTTGCTGGTGAAGTTGATGCAGAGTCTGTAGAGCATTTTAATGCTGCAATGGATGAAGACTTTAATACTGCAGAAGCAATTGCTGTGTTATTTGAGTTGGCTAATAAAATTAATAAACATCGAGATAGTGATCTTGAGCTTGCAATGCAATTTGCTCGCACACTTAAACAATTAGGTGGTGTTCTTGGCTTGTTAGAAGATATTCCTGATGAATTTTTAAAGAGTTCTGCAGGCGAGCAATCGTCCGATGACAGCAGTGATATTGATGTGCTGGTACAGGAACGTATACAGGCAAAGATTGATAAAAATTGGGCGCGAGCAGATGAAATTCGTGATCAGCTAACTGCAATGGGTGTAGAGCTGGAAGATAAAGGCATGGAGACGATTTGGCGAAGAGCTTAATGCTTGTGGCTTATAAAATACAAGCTATACTTTTTGTTAAGTATTTATAACTTTCTGTGTTTTAGGACTACGACGAGAACGAACAATGACTGATGAAAAAAGACATTATCAGAGGATTGCTTTTGATGCTGAAGTACTGATGGAGCACGAAGGTTCATCATGGGTGTGTCATCTTGTTGATATTTCACTGAAAGGGATTCTGGTTGTATTTCCTGATGAGCTGGAAGTTACTATCGGGGATACCTATGTCATGGAATTTAGATTAGGACCTGAAGCCTCGATAAATATGAGTGTTAAAGTTATGCATAAACAAGATCATGTAACGGGTTTGGAGTGGAGTGATATCGATCTTGAAAGTCTGACGCATTTGCGTAGATTGCTTGAGTTAAATATGTCTGATCCTGACGAAATGCATAGAGAGCTATCGGAGCTTGGCTAATAGATAATGCTATCTTGCTGTATTTATTAGCTTTTTTATTTTATATTAGCAATTCCTGTATTACCCCAAGAAGAATACTTGACTATTTTAGTAGGTTAAGATAAATTCCTTACTAATCTAGTCAGGAATTCAACAGGGGTTTCAAAATGAGATTATCTACTAAGGGTCGTTACGGTGTTACAGCAATGATGGATTTGGCTATTCATGATAATGCCGGTCCAGTTACATTGGCTGATATTTCACAATGTCAGGGCATTTCTCTTTCATATCTTGAACAGCTTTTTTCTAAACTTCGTAAACATGGTCTGGTTGATGGTGTCCGTGGTCCAGGTGGTGGCTACAAGCTTGCGCGTTCCCCTGAAAATATTACCGTCGCTGAAATAATTGCAGCTGTTGATGAACGTGTTGATATTACTAATTGTGGTGGCAAAGGGGATTGTCAAAATGGACAGCGTTGCCTGACCCATGAGTTATGGTCTGAATTGAGTAATCGTTTGTTTGATTTCTTGAATGACATAACTCTTTCACAATTTGTTAACCGACCTGGTATTCGCGAACTTGCAATGCAGCGTGATGAAATCAATGGTCGATTTGCTCTGGCTAAAAGACAGGCAACTGCCCTTCGACAAGAAGCTCGCTGAGACGCATATGAATTTACCAATCTATTTTGATTATGCGGCAACCACACCGGTTGATCCGCGTGTTGCCGAGAAAATGATCCAGTACTTAACGCCTGACGGTTGTTTCGGTAATCCGGCATCGAGCTCGCATTCATTTGGCTGGGAAGCTGAAGAAGGTGTTAACGAAGCTCGTGCACATGTGGCCGCTTTGCTCAATGCAAACCCTAAAGAAATAGTCTTCACCTCCGGTGCGACTGAGTCTGACAACCTGGCAATCAAAGGTGTGGGACACTTCTATCAAAAGAAAGGCAAGCACATAATCACCAGTAAAACTGAACACAAAGCGGTTTTAGATAGCTGTCGCCAGTTAGAGCGTGAAGGTTACGAAGTTACTTACCTTGATCCACAGCCGAATGGCATCATCCCTTTACAAACTATTGAAGATGCCATGCGCGATGACACCATTCTGGTTAGCATCATGCATGTTAACAATGAAACTGGCATTATTCAGGATATCGCGGCGATAGGTGAGCTGTGCCGTGACAAAGGTATCATTTTCCATGTCGATGCGGCACAAAGTGCTGGTAAAGTTGAGATCGACGTCGAGACCATGAAAATTGACCTGATCAGTGTTTCAGCACATAAAATCTACGGTCCCAAAGGCATTGGCGCGTTATACGTACGCCGTAAACCAAGAATTCGTTTGGAAGCTCAAATGCATGGAGGTGGCCATGAGCGCGGCATGCGCTCAGGTACGCTGGCCACTCACCAAATCGTTGGCATGGGTGAAGCTTTTCGGATTGCCAAAGAAGAAATGGGCAAGGACAAAGAACACATTCGTGCATTACGTAACCGTTTATGGGAAGGCGTCAAAGACATGGAAGAAGTCTATATCAATGGTGATATGGAACTGGGCGTACCCGGTATCTTCAACGTCAGCTTCAACTTCGTTGAAGGCGAAAGCCTGATGATGAGCCTGAAAGACCTGGCCATCTCCAGTGGTTCCGCCTGTACCTCAGCCAGCTTAGAGCCTAGCTACGTTTTGCGAGCTCTGGGTAGAAATGATGAATTAGCGCACAGCTCACTGCGTTTCAGTATCGGTCGCTTCACCAAAGATGAAGATATCGAATATGCAGCTACTGAGGTTCGTAAAGCGGTTGAAAAGCTACGCAAACTGAGCCCGTTATGGGATATGTATAAAGATGGTATTGATTTAGATTCAGTTCAATGGGCTGCGCATTAATCAATAGTTTAGAATTTTCTTAAATAAGCGTAAAATAGATAGATACGTAGAGGTAATAGATCATGGCATATAGCGAAAAAGTATTGGATCACTATGAGAATCCAAGAAATGTTGGTAGCTTTGAAGCAAAAGAAAATAACGTTGGTACTGGTATGGTGGGTGCACCAGCTTGTGGTGATGTTATGCGTCTGCAAATCAAAGTCGGTGATGATGGCGTTATTGAAGATGCTGTATTTAAGACTTATGGTTGTGGTTCTGCTATTGCATCAAGCTCGCTTTTAACTGAATGGGTTAAAGGAAAAACACTTGATGAAGCAAAAGCGATTAAAAATCAGGAAATAGCAGATGAGTTAGCTTTGCCACCTGTAAAAGTGCATTGCTCTGTATTAGCTGAAGATGCCATTAAATCTGCAATTGAAGATTATCAGTCTAAGAACTAAATAGAGGTTTTTTTAAGCGATGGCAATTACGATAACAGCGCCGGCTGCCGAGCGAGTCAGTAACTTTTTGACAAACCGAGGCAGTGGTATTGGTGTTCGTTTAGGTGTTAAAACAACCGGTTGTTCGGGCATGGCTTATGTCATCGAGTTTGTTGATGAAGTGTCTGAAAATGACGAGGTGTTTGAAGGCAACGGCGTAAAAGTTATTGTTGATAAAAAAAGCCTAGTTTACCTTGATGGTACTGAGCTGGATTACACCAAAGAAGGTCTTAATGAGGGTTTTGCATTTAATAACCCTAATGAAGGCGATCGATGCGGATGTGGTGAAAGCTTCACTGTTTGATTGATTCATAGCAAAATTCAATTAACCCCGGTAGCTTGTTAGTGGCCGGGGTTTTTTAATCCACTAATTCAAAGCCTAAATGTCTGATCTATTCTCAAAAAACTATTTCGAAATTTTCAATATTCCAGTCTCCTTTGAACTTGATGTTAATCAGTTATCGGAATTTTACAGGCAGCTGCAAAAAGAGGTTCACCCGGATCGATTTGCCAGTGCCAGTGAGCAGGAAAGTCGTTTAGCAGTACAGATGACATCATTGGTTAATCAGGCTTTTGATACGTTAAAAATGCCGGTTAGTCGCGCGCATTATTTGCTAAAATTAGCTGGTCTGGATATTGATCATGATCAGGATACGACAATGGATCCTATGTTCCTCATGGAACAAATGGAATTACGAGAGGAAATTGAAGCTGTGCGTTCTAAAAGTGACCCACTGGCTGAAATAGACAGGTTGTTAAAATCGGTTAAAAAAATGCAGGTTTCTGTTATGGAAGCGTTTGCGAATAGTTATCAAGCCGAAGATTATAATAAAGCACATGAATGGTCTCGTAAGATGCAGTTTTTAAATAAAAACACACAGGAACTCGATGATATAGCAGTTGCTATTGAAGACGAGTTGCTCGGTTAAGTTCGGAAAATACATGGCATTATTACAAATTGCGGAACCAGGTCAGTCGACTGCGCCTCATCAACACAGACTGGCGGTTGGTATTGATCTGGGAACAACTAATTCACTGGTTGCTAGTGTGCGTAGTGGTAAATCAAGCACGCTATCAGATGAAAAAGGTCGTTCTATTTTGCCTTCAGTTGTTCATTATGCTGCTGATAAAACAATTACGGTGGGTCATGCTGCACGTGAACAGGCAATTGAAGATCCTCATAACACGGTTGTTTCAGCTAAGCGCCTAATGGGTAGAGCGACAAAAGATTTAAAGATGCTAGGTGAGCATCTGCCTTATCAATTTGTAGGCGAAGAAACGGGTGTGCCACGTATAAAAACAGTGGCTGGTGATTTCAGTGCAGTAGAAGTTTCTGCTGACATATTAAGGGCCTTAAAAGAGCGTGCTGAAAATACATTGGGTGGTGATTTGACTGGTGCGGTTATTACCGTTCCTGCCTATTTTGATGACGCTCAACGACAAGCGACTAAAGACGCGGCAAAACTTGCGGATTTAAAAGTTCTGCGCTTATTAAATGAACCTACCGCAGCTGCTGTGGCGTATGGTCTTGATAGTGGCGAAGAGGGTGTTGTTGCTATTTATGATCTTGGCGGTGGTACCTTTGACATTTCTATTTTACGACTAAACAAAGGTGTATTTGAAGTTTTGTCTACTGGTGGTGATAGTGCGCTGGGTGGTGATGATTTTGATCTGGCATTGGCTGAATGGATAATGGCTGAAGCTAATATTACCGAGCTCACACCATCGCTAAACCGTCAAATCATTTCTGTTGCATGTCAGGCTAAAGAAGCTTTAACGGATTCTGACACAGCAGATATTGCTATAGATATCTCTGGTGAGAACTGGTCGACAAAGATTACAAAAGAAATCTTTAATGGACTGGTTGATTCTTTAATCAAAAAAACATTGGCTTCCTGTCGTCGTGCTTTACGAGATGCAGGTATTGATCAGTCTGAAATTAAAAATGTCGTCATGGTTGGAGGTTCAACCAGAGTCCCGGCTGTTAGAGAAAGTGTTGGTGAGTTTTTTAAAACTGAACCATTAACCGATATTGATCCTGATGAAGTTGTTGCAGTTGGTGCATCTTTACAGGCAGATATTCTTGCGGGTAATAATCAAGATGGTGATTTGTTGTTGTTAGATGTATTGCCTCTTTCATTGGGTATTGAAACCATGGGTGGATTATCTGAAAAGATTATTCATCGAAATACTCCGATCCCAGTTGCCAGAGCACAAGACTTTACGACCTATAAAGATGGTCAAACTGCCTTAGCTGTACATGTGGTACAAGGTGAGCGTGAGCTTGTAGCAGATTGCCGCTCTTTAGCTCGTTTTGAATTGCGTGGTATACCACCTATGGTTGCCGGGGCGGCACGAATCAGAGTGATGTATCAAGTTGATGCAGATGGTTTGCTTAGTGTTACGGCTAGTGAAGAAAATAGTGGCGTCGAAGCAAATGTTTCAATTAAGCCATCGTATGGTTTGTCAGATAATGAAATTGAAGGCATGCTTCGAGACTCAATGGATCATGCTAAAGTTGATCTTGAGGCTCGTAAATTGCGTGAAGAGCAGGTCGAAGCAGATCGTGTGATCGAAGCAATAGACGCTGCGTTACAAGCTGATGGTGATCGGTTATTGTCAGATGAAGAGCGAGATCAAATAGACCGGTCTCGTACTCAACTGATTGAAACACGTAAAGCGGGTAGTGCAGAACAAATTAAGCAGGCTGTAAAAAACCTGGAGAAGACTTGTGAGGCTTATATTGCGCGTCGTATGAATCAAAGCATACATGATGCAATGGCAGGTCATAAGATTGATGAATATACAACTGATAAAGATGCTGAATAGTATTTTTGTATTTGAAGCAGAGGCTAAATATAAATGACTCAACTGATTTTTTTGCCACATGAAGAAATTTGTCCTGATGGCAAAGTATTTGAAGTAGAGCCGGGTGTAACGGTTTGTGATGCGGCACAGGCGAACGGTATAGATATCGAACATGCATGTGAAAAATCCTGCGCTTGTACGACTTGTCATATTTATGTTCGTGAAGGCGGTGAATCACTGGAAGAGGCGACTGAAACTGAAGATGATATGCTCGATAAGGCCTGGGGGCTTGATCCGGATTCTCGTCTGAGTTGTCAGGCTGTGGTTGGTGAAACAGACCTGGTCATTGAAATCCCTAAATACACCATCAATATGGTTTCTGAGAATCATTAGGAGTTAATCATGGGTTTAAAATGGATTGATACGCTAGATATAGCGATTGAACTGGACGATAAATTTCCTGATGTGGACCCTAAGACGATTCGTTTTACTGACCTGCGTCAGTGGGTCTGTGAACTCGAAGATTTCGATGATGATCCGGATCATTCGGGTGAAAAAATCCTTGAAGCGATCCAAATGACATGGATCGAAGAAAAAGACTGATAAAGCCTGTCAAAATAGTGCTTTATGGCCTTTATTCATACCTCAAACCCGCGTAAAATTGCGGGTTTGTTTTTTCTTATTATTTACTATTTTAATCTATTATTTACTGGAGTTACTAAATGGCCTTAGAGCGCACTTATTCAATGATCAAACCTGACGCAGTTGCCAAGAATGTTATTGGCGAAATTTATGCGCGTTTCGAAAAAGCCGGTTTGAAGATTGTTGCTTCTAAAATGATCCACCTGTCGCGCGAACAGGCAGAAACGTTCTATGCAATCCACAAAGAGCGTCCTTTCTTTAACGATTTAGTTGAATTCATGATTTCTGGTCCGATTATGTGTCAGGTACTGGAAGGTGAAGGTGCAATTGCTAAAAACCGTGACATCATGGGTGCGACTAACCCGGCTGAAGCAGCTGCTGGTACTATCCGTGCTGATTTTGCAGAATCTATTGATGAAAATGCAGTACATGGTTCTGATGCAGCTGAAACAGCGGCAGAAGAAATTGCGCTGATGTTCCCAGAAGGTATTTGTGAACGTACCCGTTAATCTGCTAGACAAGCCGGTTAAACAAAACCTGCTGGGTATGACCCTGCAGGATCTGGAGGCCTTTTTCACCGAATCGGGGGAAAAGGCCTTTCGTGCTTCTCAGGTCATGAAATGGTTGCATCAGATGCTGGCAACAGACTTTGATGAAATGACCAATATCAGTAAAAATTTGCGTGAAACACTCAAGCAAGTTGCAACGATCGATGTACCAGAAATTGTCTTTGACCAGACTTCAGCTGATGGCACCCGCAAATGGGTGATGCAGCTGGAAGGTGGTAACAAAATTGAAACTGTTTATATTCCGGAGTCTGGCCGGGGTACTTTGTGTATTTCTTCACAAGTAGGTTGTGCGCTGGACTGTAGTTTTTGTTCTACGGCACGACAGGGTTTCAGTCGCAATCTGACATCAGCTGAAATAGTTGCTCAGGTCTGGGTGGCAAGCCGGTTATTAAACGAAGATAATTCAGATAAAAATGAACAGAGAATTACAAATGTTGTCTTAATGGGAATGGGTGAGCCATTATTAAATTATGATAACGTATTAAAAGCTGTCACCATTTTTATGGAAGACAATGCCTATGGTTTAAGCAAACGTCGTGTGACGTTAAGCACCTCAGGTGTGTTACCTAAACTTGATTTACTTGGTGAGCAAAGTGAAGTGGCTTTAGCCGTCTCATTACATGCGGTTACTGATGAAGTGCGTGATAGTCTGGTTCCAATTAATCAGAAATACCCTTTAAAAGAACTGATGGCATCCTGTCGTCAGTACATACAAAATCAGAAAGCTAAAAGTCATATCACTTTTGAATATGTCATGCTGAATGGTGTTAATGACAGTAAACAAGATGCCATAAAGCTGGTAAAACTATTAAAGGGAATTCCCGCAAAAGTGAATTTAATTCCTTTTAATCCTTTTCCAGATTCCGGTTATGACTGTTCGCCAATGCCTGTGATAAAAGACTTTAAAGATCAGTTAATGAAATCAGGTCTTGTTGCTACTATTCGTAAAACAAGAGGTGAGGATATTGATGCGGCATGTGGGCAACTGGTTGGTAAAGTAGAAGATAAAAGCAGGCGTGAAAGAAAGTTTGATCAACCGCGTTATGGAATGAATTGAATGAAAAAAATAATAACAATAATGATTGCAGTATTAGTTGTTGGTTGCAGTTCTAATGGTAAAAAAGATGATGGTCCAAACCTAAAAAAAGCGGCTGAAATAAATATTCAGTTAGGCGCAAATTACTTATCCCAGAATAAATTGCAACTGGCAAAGGATAAATTAACAAAAGCATTAGATCAGGATTCAGATAATGCGCTGGCTCACAGCACAATGGCGTTGTTATTGGAGAAAGTTGGGCAACTTGAAGAGATTGATGCTCACTATGAAGAAGCAATTAGTCTGGCTCCTGCAAACTCAGATATTAATAATAATTACGGTACGTTTTTATGTAATCAATCAAGATATGCTGAGGCAAAAGTTCAATTTTCAAAAGCATTGAATGATCCATATTACAAAACGCCGATTGTTGCATTAATTAATGCGGGTAAATGTGAGCTTAAAAACAAACAATACAAAACAGCTGAATCATATTTACGAAAAGCATTACGAATTAATGCGAGATCTGCTTCCGCTTTGTATTTCATGGGTGAACTTGGTATTAAAAGCAAACGATTCCTGATGTCACGCGCATACATGCAGCGTTATCATGCAATAGCTAATAGTTCTCCAAAAAGTCTTTGGGTGCAGATTCAGGCTGAAAAAGCTTTAGACGATAAAGAAGCTATGGATAAATTAATGCAAATAATGAACAAGAAATATCCTGATTCAGATGAGGCGGGTATGATGATGGAGCTGTATAAGAAATGAATGATGAGGTACAGCAGTCTTTTGGTTCTATTTTAAAGACTGCAAGAGAAGAACAAAATATATCATTGGCTCAGGTGTCTGAAACACTGAAGCTATCAGTTGAAAAAATATCTGACATTGAAGAATCCAGAATGGATTCGCTGCCCCCGGCTGCTTTTACCTGTGGTTATTTAAGATTGTTTTCAAAGCTCGTTTCAGTTGATGAAAATGAAGTCATTAAGGCTTATAACAATGCTCTTGGTAAAGTACCTGCTGATGGTGTGTTATACACAACTTCAGATATACCTAATCAGGCAAATAGTAGTCACCTGGGAATGAAAATAATCAGCTATTCTTTTGTGTTGGTTATTGCAGTTCTTATTATTGTTTGGCTACAAGATAAGCAAACTGCTTCCGTTGTAGAAACGCAAAGCGTTATTGAAGTTGAAGACGTAGAGAATGTGTTAAGTGGCGTTGAAATCAATAACGATGCCTTAGGTGTTGCTATTGACTCAATATCAGTAAGTAAAAATAATGAGTTATCAACGCAAATTCCTACGGTAGAACCAATTGAAAATGTAAAGCACAATGACTCTGATGTTACAGAATCAGAATCAGAATCAGAATCAGAGTCAGAATCAGAATCAGAATCAGAATCTGTAATGGATGTAGATCAGCCTGCTCAAGGTTTAATTGAAATCTCAGATACATTGGTTGATGAAGATGAAGAAACAGAAAAAAATATTGCGCTGGCGAAAGAAGCAAGTCCTATTGCAGCATCAGGTGAGGATGTAATAGTACTAACCGCTAAAGATGATTGCTGGATTGAAATATCTGATTCAAATGACCATTTACTTTATTTTAGTCTGTTGAAAAAAGGTGAAGTGGCTGAGTTAAAAGGGCAAGAACCTTTTAAAGTGTTTCTTGGTAAAGCCATGGCTGTTTCTGTGACTTTAAATAATATTAATTATGATGTGTCCGAGTATGTTCGTAGTAATCAAATTGCAAGATTTACAATGACAATGGATAGAGCATTAGAATTACAAATGCAGTGAGCACTTTAGAAGATTATCGAATCGATCGAGAAAAATAATAAATAATTATGTCAAAAAATATTAAATCCATTCGTGGGATGCATGATATCTTGCCTTCAGATTCTGAAAAATGGCAGTATCTTGAGGCAACTCTATTTTCTGTTATGCATCAGTACTGCTATCAGGAAATTCGTATGCCAGTTGTTGAATCAACGTCACTTTTTTCCAGATCGATTGGTGAAGTTACCGATATCGTAGAAAAGGAAATGTATACGTTTGATGATAGAAATGGAGATAGCTTAACTCTGCGACCAGAAGGAACGGCTAGCTGTGTTCGTGCCGGTATTCAGTCCGGTATTTTGCATAACCAGTTGCAGCGGTTATGGTATATGGGGCCAATGTTCAGGCATGAAAGACCTCAGAAAGGCAGGTATCGCCAGTTTCATCAAATTGGTGTAGAAACATTTGGTATGTCTTCTGCTGAAATTGATGCTGAACTTATTTTGATGACAGCGGGCTTATGGAAAATGCTCGGGCTGAACAACGTTCGTCTTGAAATTAACTCACTTGGAAGTAATGAAGCGCGTAATAGGTATAAAGAAATATTGATAACGTATCTTGAAGGTTTTAAAGACCAGCTGGATGAAGACAGTAAACGTCGTTTATATTCGAACCCGCTTCGTATTCTTGATACTAAAAATCCAGAGATGAAAACAATTGTGAGTGATGCTCCAAAATTATCTGATCATTTGGACGAAGATTCGAGTCAACATTTCGCAAAACTCAAATCAATTCTGGATAAAGCGGGCATTGTTTATTCGGTTAATCCGAATTTGGTAAGAGGCCTGGATTACTACTGCAAAACAGTATTTGAATGGATTACAGATGAATTGGGCGCTCAGGGTACAATTTGCGCTGGTGGTCGTTATGATGGGCTTGTTGCGCAACTGGGAGGTAAAGAAACACCGGCGGCAGGTTTTGCAATCGGTCTTGAGCGCTTAATCTCTCTGCTGGATGATGCCGAATTATTTCCTGCAATGACTGCGCCGGATCTGTATATTATTATGCTGGGCGATGAAGCTGAAATCGAAGGCATGATTTTAGCTGAAAATCTTAGAAGAGATCATGCAGGCTTGAAAGTGTTGACTGGATGTTCAGGTGGTAGTCTGAAAAATCAGTTAAAGAAAGCGGATAAATCAGGTGCTGAAATAGCTCTGATTCTTGGTGAAGAAGAAATCAAGAGTCAAAGAGTTAATGTCAAATACCTGCGACAGAATAAAGAACAACATTCTGTTGCCTTAGATAAACTCAATATATTTTTACAAGATAAGCAGGATAACTAATGGAATTTGAAACAGAAGAACAACAAGTAGAAGCACTTAAAAAGTGGTGGAAAGAAAATGGCAAGCAAATAATTGTTGGTGCTGTTGTAGGAATTGCCGCAATTACTGGATGGAAGACTTATATCGACTACAGCACAAACCAGACTGCTCAGGCAAGTGCGCTTTTTGAGCAAGTCATAAAAGATACTGCTGATGGAACAGAATCAAATAAGGCTGCTGTGTTTGAAAAAATTAAAAAGCAATATTCTGGCACGCCGTACTACAGTGCATCCGGACTGGTAGTAGCAAAATATTATTACGATGCGGGTGAAAAAGAAAAAGCTATTAATGTTTTGAATGAACTCATTCTTGATAATTCAAATGAGGTTATCACTTTCGTAGCAATTGAAAGAAAAGCGAGAATATTAATTGACCTGGGTAAGGCTGATGATGCTATTAAAGCTTTATCAGTGGATGCTGGTGAAAGTTTTAAAGCTATTTTCGAAGAACTAAAAGGTGATGCGCTTGTCTCTTTAGGACGTCAGATGGATGCCAGAGCCGCATATGATAAAGCATTGCTTCTGTATCAGGCGGGTAGCAATAAGCTCCTGCAAATGAAGCGGGATAATCTGGGTGAATCAATAGTGGAACCTGCTGCATGAAATTACTAGTTTTATTGTTTATTGTCACAGGCTTAATGGCTTGTGGTGGAGCGGTCGATAACTCAGAGCCACCTGCAGAATTAGTTGAGTTTTCTGAATCAGCTACTTTGACTCATCTTAAAGAAATAGAAACGGTTAAAGGTTCTGCTCTTTATACACGAATATCACCACTAAATTTAGATAAGCATATTGTATTTTCTGACACCAAAGGAATGGTTACTGTATTTGATAAAGGTAGATTTGAGGTTACGTGGCAGAAGCAAACAGATGTTGCATATCCTACGGCTATAGGTGGGGATAATAGTCTTTACCTCTTTGGTACCAGAGGGGGAGAAGTTATTGCTCTTGATTCTGTTAAAGGTGACCAGATTTGGCGAGTGAGAGTCAGTAGTGAAGTCCTGGCAAGACCGGCTGTTTCCGGTAATACGGTTGTGGTTAAAACAATTGATGGTCAGTTAACGGCACTTGATGCTAAGACTGGTAATCAAAAATGGATATTTAAGAAAGATGTTCCTGCTCTGAGTGTTCGTGGTAACAGCTCTCCGTTGATTGTTGATGATAAAATTATCACAGGTCTTGATAGTGGCAAGTTAGTTATTGTTGATCTGAATAGTGGAAAACTATTCTGGGAAAAAACAATTTCGATACCTCGTGGACGTTCAGAGATAGATCGGCTGGTTGATTTAGATGCAGATATTATTTTAAATAATAGTATTGCTTATGTTGGTGGGTTTCAGGGGCGTATTGTCGCTATTGATTTAAAAACCGGTGATACACTTTGGGTTAAAAAAATGTCAATTATTAATAATATGACATTTGAGAATAATAAACTCTACATAACAGATGTTCGAAGTCATGTATGGGCGATTGATGCAACAACAGGTGCCACCATCTGGAAGCTGGGCATATTTACATCAAGAAAATTAACTTCTCCAGTAATAATGAATGATTATTTGCTACTTGGTGATTATCAGGGTTATTTACACGTGATATCAAAATCTGATGGTCATCAGATAAGCCGACTGCAGATTGACGATTCAGGTGTCAATGTTAATCCAATAGTTATAAACGATAGTATTTATCTGCAATCACGTAATTCAAAAATACACGCTGTTAAAATCAACAAACTGAGTGATTAATGAAGCTGTTTAGGGAATATTGCTATGAGATGATATTAATAGTTATCTCATTTTTTTTGTTGGCCTTACTGATTGCGCCTTACTGGTTCGGCTATAAGATGCAAACAAATTATGAAAATGTTCTCAAATCACTTTCTAATAACACTGATTATTCATATGAAGTAATTTCTTTTCGTCGCGGTTGGTTCAGTACAGATGCTGATTTGCTGGTAAAAAATAGTAGTAATGAAGCCTTATTTTATCTGAATCACCAAATTATTCACGGACCTGTTTATCTTGGGCTTTTGCTGGAAGGGAAATCTCCGATTGTCAGCATGGTGATTAAAGGCGATGTTATTTCGGCTGCTAATACAGATAATGTTTTTTTTAAATTATTTCAGGATACAAAAAGAATAGGAATTCATGCTGTTATTCATTCAAATACTGATGCAGTACTGACACTGAATGTACCGGACGTAAATAAAAATGTAGGCGCTATGAAATATGAACTTGAGGATATTGCTTTTAAATTAAAATATTTCTCGGATTCTAACCAATATCAGGGTGAATTAAGTTCGAAAAAAATTAAACTTGTTGGTGCTTCTGTATTCGATATCAGTAACCTTATTCTAAGCTTTGATCAGGTTATAAATAATGATAATTTAGATGGTGATTTAGTACTAAGTTTTAGTTCTCTGAAAACAAAACTGGCTGAACAAATGCTTGATATTAAGCAATTATCTTTAAGGCTTAGAAACAAAAAAATATCTAACTTACTGGGACTGGATATAGATACAAATGCTTCTGTTATTAATATCTTTAACGAGCAGATTAACGGGCTTTCTTTGGGTATGAAAATGTCTGGTGTTGAATACAGTTACTTAAAAGATAAAGTTTTTGGAATGTTTGCAGATAATGCTGACAAAAAATCCTCAGCACCTTATGACTATATTTTCTTTTCTACATTAAATATCGAGACATTTGATTTTATTACCGAGCATGGCAGTTTCTCTTCTAAACTGACTTTGACTCAGAATCCAGAGGCAAGTGATGAAGAAGACAGATACTTTATGAATGTTAAGCCAAGTCTGGATCTGATTGTGGGAGATACTTTATTTAAAAGGATTTATGAAATAGTCGTCAATAAGTATAATTTTAATGCAGAAAAAGCGAATAAATTCATACATTCAATGCTTAAAGTTAATTATCTTGAGAAAAATAGTAATAAGTATCAGCTTAGACTATCCAATAAAGAGGAAAAACTCATGGTCAATGATCTATTAATTAATCATGATGATCTGAAAAATAATCTTTCATCAGCCTTTTTCCTCAGATAAAGAGAAAATTATGAACCCAGTGATTGCATTAGTAGGCAGACCTAATGTCGGTAAATCAACTCTGTTTAATTGTCTGACTAAAACAAGAGATGCTCTTGTAGCTGATTTTCCTGGTCTGACACGTGACCGAAAGTATGGTCATGCATTAATTGATGATACGGAATTTACGGTTATCGATACCGGTGGGTTAAGCGGAGAAGAAGAAGGTGTAGATGCACAAATGGCCGCACAAACGTTACTGGCTATTGAAGAATCGTCAATAATCCTTTTTTTAATGGATGCACGTGATGGGTTAACTGCTGCCGATGAAAATATAGCTGAACAGTTACGTCGTTATGGTAAAAAAATTGTTATCGTTGTGAATAAGATTGATGGGTATGATATTGATCAGGTGATGATGGATTTTTATTCACTGGGTTTTCAGGATCTATATGGTATCTCAGCCTCTAATAATAGAGGTGTGCCTTCAATGATGAGTTCTATTTTCGAACAATTTGAGTTTGATGCACCTCTCATCAAAGAAGACGATGCTCAGGGAATTAAAGTTGCTATGGTTGGTCGCCCAAATGTTGGCAAATCAACCTTAATAAACCGTATTCTTGGTGAGGACAGGGTTGTCGCCTTTGATGAGCCGGGGACTACAAGAGACAGTATTCTGGTTCCTTTTGAACGAGATGATAAAAAATATACACTGATCGATACTGCCGGAGTCCGACGGAAAAAGAATATTAAATTAACGGTTGAAAAATTTAGTGTTATTAAGTCTTTACAGGCAATTGATTATGCAAATGTAGTTGTTTTGGTTATTGATGCGCACGAAGGCATTGCAGATCAGGATTTGAGTCTGTTAAGTTACATTATTGATGCCGGGCGCGCGCTTGTTATTGCTATTAATAAATGGGATGGCATGGATAACTATGAAAAAGAAAGAATTAAAATAGACCTTGAAAGAAAACTTGAATTTGTTAATTTTGCAGATATTTTCTTTATTTCAGCACTACACGGAAGCAATGTTGGATTATTATATAAGGCTATCAATAGCGCCTATGATTCAGCTTTTATAAACATGACCACGCCTGAGTTAACCCGTTTACTGGAAAGAGCGATTGAAAATAATCAACCTCCGGTGGTTAAATCACGTCGATTAAAAATGCGTTATGCACATCAGGGTGGAAAAAATCCGCCGATAATTCTTATACATGGCCCGTCTCCTGAACTTGTGCCTGCACCATATAAACGCTATTTAATTAACTTTTTTAGGCATGTGTTAAAAATTAAAGGCACACCCATTCGGGTCGAATTTAAAGCTGGCGCAAATCCTTATTCTGGCAGACGTAATGTGCTTACAAAACGACAACAGACTAAGAAAAATAGAATGATTTCTTATATTAAAAAGAATGATAAAAAACGAAAAAACAAGAATAAAACGGGTGGTAGTTGGTAGTTGATATTAAGAGGGGGGGTTATTGTATGTTTTCTTTCTCTGACACGTCATGTTCTGGGTTAATAACATAAAACGTCTGATTTAGTGAGCGGGCATTTTCAATGGCTTTTTCGGCATCATCGACAATGTCATCAGTATTTTTGTAACTCGAACTTAAAGCAATACCTATGCTTGGAACTACATTTAAGATGTTGTTTCCAATAGTGATGGGTTTTTGTATCTCTGCGATAATTCTTTCTGCGGCAAATGATGTCTCATTGATGTAAACATCTTCGAGTAAAATAACAAAAGTGGTTTCAGAAAACCTTGCGATAGTATCTCTCGGACGTAACTGTGTTTTCAGGCGTTTACCGATAAGCTTCATGAAATTATTCACCTGTTTTTTATCAAGTAAGGTAGTAATTTCATGCAGGTTGCCGATGTCAAAAAATAGCAGGGCGAAATAATAATATTCCGATTTTAATGATCGTCTTACGCAGCTATCAAGGTCTTCGATAAATGTGTGTTTATTCATCAGGCCTGTGACCGGGTCGTGCATATCCAGAAGTTCAGAGTCGATTGATGTATGTGTCTGGCTCAGAATATTTCTCATCCATTCGGCCAGTGTTTTAATGAAATCGAAATCACTTTCTCTAAAGGGCTGGTCTTTTGGTGTTGCACTGGAAAAGCTTAAGGTGCCGTACAATTTACTTTCCTGAAAAATATTAATGCCGATATAGGTAAGCAGTCCTGTATCCAGATAACAGGGGTGCTTCTTCCATTTCGGTTTTCTTACTGCGTCAATCGCAATGGGTTCGTTGTGATCGATAGTGATGCTACAAAAAGTTTTATTCAGATCAAACTTTTGTTTCTCTTTAATGGTTTTATTTTTAGAAAAACATTGTTCAACGCTGTATTGTTTATTTTCTATATGACTGAAGATTCCCATTTCCTGATCGAAAAGTTCACAACCTGTTTCCAGGATGTGCTGGATTTGTACGTGGGGTTCTTCTGTGTTTTGGCTGATGATTTTGTACAAAGCCTCCATCAGGTGAAGTTTGTTAACCAGAGACGTTGTCCAGCCAAGTGGTTCAATCTGGCCTTTATATCTAGCCAGAGTAAATCTTATCGTTCTTCGTATTTTGTTCTCTTTTAATTCATTTTCCAGTAAGTATTCACTGGCACCTGATTTCAATATCTCTTCGATAGAAGCTTCATCATTGATCCATCCCATTACTATAATAGGTATGTCAGATTTTATCAGGCGCAGTTGTTTAATAGCATCAAGGCCGACAGTGAGCTGAAGCAGAACAACATCTATTGGTTTTCTTTTAAGAAATTTCAGAGATGATTCGACATCTAAGCAATGATTGATTGAAAATTCAGGGCATGCAGAGACGAGTTGGCGAATGTTTTCTACGCTCTCTTTGTTGTCATCGATGGCTAAAATATTAATATGTTCGTCTGTCATGCCTGATCCGTGATTTATCAATCTATCCTTTGAACAAAGTCCTCTTCATCATCGTCTAGAGGCTGGTAGTGGCTGAGTTGTTTATTAAGGACATCCAGATCAGCCTCTGAAGCGTTGTTTTTATCAGAACTCCGGTTAAGAATTCGTTGTTTTAGTGTGTCTTTATCATTGGTAAGTTCAATGATAATAAATTTTGCAGAAAGTTCTTTTGCAAGATCCTGAAAAGGTTTTCTATTTTCTCTTTTCAGGAATGTTGCATCAATAACAACATTAAAGCCAGATATAAGTATTATTTTAGCAAATATTTCCAGTTGCTGGTATGTTTTGAGATTCGCTTCGGCGGTATATATGCCGCCATCAACTGAAGACTGGCTGCTGTCAGTGGCTTTCAGGTTAAAAAGTCGTTTGCGTTCAATATCTGAACGAATTCGTATTAACGCATTTTCTTCTAATAGTGATTGACTAACCGTTGTTTTACCGGAGCCTGAAACACCGTGGGTTATATATAATGATTGCTGACTCACTTTAGTGAAGGTTTCTGCCAGATTGCTGTAACTACTGTATTGTTGCATTACTTTTTGTTGTTCGGTTTCTGCTAAATCGGGTGTTAATAGTGTGAAACTGGCTATTTTAGCCCGAACCATGGCCCGGTATACCAGATAAAAACGTAGCACTTGCAGTCCTTCGTAATCACCTGTGAGTTCAAGATAATGATTTAAAAACCGGTAAGCATATGCTGTTGCATTTCGGTCAATTAAATCCATGACCAGGAAGGCGACTTCGCTCATGACATCGATCCATCGGAACTCGTCATTAAATTCAATGCCATCAAAAATGGTGACCTGATTATTCACTAATGCCATGTTGCCGAGGTGCATGTCCCCGTGGCATTCTCGAATGAATCCTTGCTCTTTTCGTTGCTTAAGAACAGATTCAATTTTCTTGAATTCAGTTGTGCTCCAGCTTTGCAGACGTTCAAGTTGTTCTCTAGCATCTTTATCTTTGATTAACGGGTCTAATTGCTCAAAGTTTTGAATGACAGGTGCATAAACACTTTCAGCAGTGCCAAGTTCGGACTGACTATTTGCAATGGTGATATTTTGATGAAAGCCTGCTGCTTGTTTTGCAATGTCATCAATATGACTCGGCTGTAATTGGTCATCGCTTAGTAATTTATCAATCAGTTGTGACTGATCGAATTGTCGCATTTTTACTGCGTATTCAATGGCCTGACCATCACCATTTAATGATGGCTGTGATTCTGAGCCGGTTATTTTTACTGTTTTGATATAAATCTGATCAGCAAGCCTTTTATTCAGACGAATTTCCTCTTCACAAAAGTGTTTTCTTTGATCTAGTTCAGTAAAATTCAGAAAGCCAAAGTCCATGGGTTTCTTTACTTTGTAAGCAAAATCACCGGTAAGGAATACCCATGAAATATGTGTCTGCAGCATAATGACTTCAGAAACCTCGTGATCATAAAATTCAGGAGTTTGCATGGCCTGAATGATTAAGTCGCGGGATTCTAATGTGGTTGCAGTCATAGCGTTTGTGCTCCAGTCAACGTATTATTGATGTTTAAATATTATTCTATTTTATCACCTTGCCAAGTAAATGACCGAAATTAAATCACGTTCAAACAAGCGGCCTAGTAAGTCGAAAAATAAGAAGCCTAAGAAACGTAAACCGGCTAACAAAAAAGCTAAAAAAAAGGTGGTGAGAAAACCGTCATTTTTCCAAAATGCCTTTTTTGTTCGTTTTTTAAGCTATTTAAAGCCAAAATATGTTTATTCATTCGTTATATCTGTTTGTTTACTGATTCTTGTTTATATCGTTTATCTGGATTTTCAGGTCAGGGACCTGTTTGAAGGCCGCTTATGGGCTGTGCCATCAAAAGTATATGCCCGGTCACTGGAATTAAGGCCAGAGATGCACCTTAATGCAGATGGTTTTGAAAAAGAACTGCGATTAATGTCCTATGAGCTAGTGAAAACTATTCCGCAACGTGCTGGTCAGTTCAGGCGCTGGGGGGATCATTTTGAGTTGATCAGTAGAGACTTTAAGTCTGGTCCAGTAAACCATAATTCCAAAGCCATTCGTCTTGAAATCCAAGATCAGCGTGTAGTTGTTCTGGAGCATTTATTTAAACCTGAAAACATCGATGTGGTGCATTTAGATCCGGCTCTTATCGGTAGTATCTATCCTGAACGAACAGAAGACAGAAAATTATTAAAACTGGAGGACGTGCCAGAAAGATTAATAAAAACATTGATTGCTGTTGAGGACAGGTCATTCTATAGCCACTTTGGTATTAATCCGTTAGCTATATTAAGAGCGCTGGTTATAAATATTCAAACAGGCGAAAGGAAGCAGGGCGGAAGTACGTTGACCCAGCAGCTTGTAAAAAATCTTTTTTTATCTTCTGAGAGAAGCTACTGGAGAAAGATAAACGAAGCTATAATGGCATTGTTGCTGGAAATTCATTACGACAAACAAAGCATTCTTCAGGCATATATTAATGAAGTGTATCTGGGCCAAAACAAAAGTGCATCCGTTCATGGTTTTGAATTAGGTAGCCAGTTTTATTTTAATAAGCCCATGAAACAATTAACGACTGAGCAAGGCGCATTATTGATCGGGTTGATTAAAGGCCCTTCGTATTACAACCCGCGCAGAAATAAACAAAGAGCAATAGATCGTCGTAATCTGGTGCTTGAAGTGATGCATGAACAGCAAGTCATTAGTCAGTTGCATTATGAAAAATCAATAAAACGGCCTCTGGGTGTCGTCAGTAGAACGTCTAATATCAGTGTTAAATACCCGGCTTTTATTGACCTGATTAAGCGGCAACTAAAAGCGCGTTTTTCTTCCCAGGTTCTGAAGCATGATGGCTTACAAATTTACTCAACACTGGACCCACAGGTTCAGATGACGGCCGAGAAAACAATAAAAGCATCGTTAAAACGCATTCAATACAGAGCGAAAGACGTGCCTTTGCAAACAGCAGTGATTATTAGTGATGTGGCAACAGCAGAAGTGCAGGCATTAATTGGTGACCGGGAGGTTGCATTCCAGGGATTTAACCGGGCATTAGATGCATCACGTCAGATAGGTTCATTAATCAAACCGGCTATTTATCTGGCGGCATTGAACTCAAACTCGCATACATCTGATGGTTTTACTTTGGCATCGGTTTTGTCGGATTCAAAATTAAGTTTACAGTCAAGAAACGGTGATGTCTGGCAGCCACAAAATTATGATAAAAAATTTCGGGGTGATGTGATCCTGCATGATGCGCTGGTTTATTCTTATAATGTACCCAGTGTACGGCTGGGATTAAAAATCGGTCTGGAAGATATTGTAAACACTCTTAGAAACCTAGGGTTGCAAAAGGATGTGCCGATTTATCCGTCAATGCTTCTTGGTGCTTTTGAATTGACGCCTTTTGAAGTGGCCAATATGTACCAGACAATCGCCGCCAATGGCCATCAAAGAAACTTACATGCGATACGCTCAGTGTTGTCACATGAAGGTAAACCACTGGTACATTATGCGGATGAACAAAAATACACGATTAATGAAAAAGTCATGTACCTGTTGAAAACAGCGCTGCATGATGTGACTCAAGAGGGCACGGCCAAAAAATTATCAACATTTGGTATTAAGCTTGCCGGTAAAACAGGTACGACTGATGACCTCAGGGACAGTTGGTTTGCTGGTTTTAGTGCAGATAAATTAGGGGTCGTGTGGGTCGGTAATGATGATAATTTAGAGACCGGGTTAACCGGCGCAACTGGTGCATTAACAATCTGGTCCGGTATATTTGAGCAATTACAGGTTGAGTCGCTGGATCTGAGCTTGCCTGATGATATTGATTATCACAGGGTAGACAGAAAATCTGGATTACTAGCGGGTTTTGGTTGCCAGAATACGGTAAAATTACCTTTTTTAAACGATCGTCAGCCAGATCAATACGCAGAATGTGAATAAGCTTTGAATAATAAGAATACAGAAGTACCTGGCTCTAATAAGCTGAATAATATGGCTGATGTTCTGGGTGAAAACGGCCTGATTAGTCAGGTTATTGATGGCTTTACACCACGTGAAGGCCAGCAAGAACTGGCAGCTGCGATATTAAAAGCGATAAATAATGAAGCTTATCTGATTGCTGAGGCTGGAACCGGTACCGGTAAGACATTTGCTTACCTGGTGCCGGTACTGATGTCTGGCGCCAGAACACTCGTTTCTACCGGTACGCGTCATTTGCAGGATCAGTTATTTTATAAAGACTTGCCGGTTGTCATTAAAGCACTGGATATCTCAGTTGAAGTTGCTCTATTAAAAGGCCGTGCAAACTATCTTTGTGTGCATCGTCTTAAAAACGCAGAGCACATGGAATTCATGACTCGTGAAACCCGCATGGAGTTATTTCAGGTTCAGGACTGGGCCAGAAAAACTGATAATGGTGATATATCTGAACTGGATTCTGTGCCTGAAGATGCCAGGGTCTGGTCGATGGTTACCTCTACCACTGATAATTGTCTGGGCAGTGATTGTCCCCAATATGAAGAATGCCATGTTGTAAAGGCGCGGCGAGCAGCGCAGCATGCCGATGTTACCGTGGTCAATCATCATCTGTTGTTATCCGATATGGCACTAAAAGAAGAAGGCTTTGGCGAATTATTGCCAGAAGTAGAAGCTTTTGTGATAGATGAAGCACATCAGTTGCCGGAAATTGCATCGAATTTTTTTGGTCAATCGGTTAGTAGCAGGCAGGTCATGTTACTGGCGAATGATGTCATAGCAGAACAGATTAGTGATGCACCAGATATGGGTGAGTTGCGAGATATTGCACAGGAACTAATTGAAACCGGTAAATTAATGCGACTGGCTTTTGGTGTTGAAACCACTCGCGATTCCTGGGCTAAAATTATGTATAAGCCCAGTATCAAATCGGCCACTGATGATCTTCTTAATAAACTCGACGAATTAAAAGAACAGTTAGAAATAGCGGCTGAACGTGGTAAAGGGCTAGAAAATTGTTATCAAAGATGTCTGCAAATTTTCCAGCGTTTACAACAGTTTTGCAGCAAACAAGATGGTTCAGTTGACTGGTATGAAACCTATAGTCGTAGTTTTATTTTGCATCAAACGCCACTGGATTTATCTGAACGTTTTCAGCAGCAAATGCAACAATATGAAGCCGCCTGGATAATGACTTCTGCTACTTTGCAGGTAGGTGGTGATTTTGAGCACTTTGCTTCACGCCTGGGCATGCAAGGATACGAGAGTGGTATCTGGAATAGTCCATTTGATTATCAAAACAGAAGCATGCTGTATTTGCCAGAAGATCTGCCAGAGCCATCGGATGGTCGTTATACCACTCAGTTAATGCAATCAATGTTACCAGTGATCGCAGCGAGTGAAGGCCGTGCGTTTTTGTTATTTACCAGCTATCGCGCAATGAATGAGGCGAACGAATATCTTCGCCAGCGACTGGATTATCCAATCTTTGTTCAGGGGCAGAAACCAAAGCACCAACTGTTAGCTGCATTTAAAGAAGCAGGTCAGGCTGTGTTACTAGGCACCAGCAGTTTTTGGGAAGGTGTTGACGTTCGGGGTGAAGCATTAACCTGTGTGATGATAGATAAATTACCATTTGCCTCGCCGGGTGATCCTGTTTTGCAGGCACGTATGGATTTGATTCGTAATAACGGCGGCAATCCATTTATGGATTATCAATTACCGACGGCAGTGATCAGTTTAAAGCAGGGTGCGGGGCGATTAATTCGTGACCTGAAAGATTATGGTGTGCTGGTGATTGGTGATCCACGTATTGTAAATAAACGCTATGGAAAAACCTTTATTAAAAGTCTGCCAGAAATGCCAGTTACACAATCCATTCAGGCGGTAGAGGGGTTTTATCAAACTATCCGTCAGCAGGATGAGTCCATAGCATGAAGATTTTAGCGATTGATACCGCAACCGAAGCTTGTTCAGCGGCATTGTATATCGATGGTGAAGTGATGCATGAATACAAGCTAGCGCCGCGTGAGCATACGCAATTAATTTTGCCTATGGTAGATCGACTAATGAGTTCAGCCAATTTAAAAATGCAGGATCTGGACGCGCTTTCCTATGCAAGAGGCCCGGGCGCTTTTACCGGTGTTCGAATTGCGGCAGGTGTAATACAGGGTTTGTCTTATGCTGATGATATTCCGGTCGTTCCGATTTCTACTCTCGCAGCCATAGCGGCAGGTGTCTATTTTGAGCATGGTCATCGAAATGTACTCAGTGCGATTGATGCAAGAATGGGGGAAGTATATTGGGGGGCTTATCGAGTTGATTATGAATCGATTGTATTGATAGGTGACGAAATAGTCATCAAGCCTGATCAGATAGCAGAGATAGATTCAAATGACTGTGTAGGTGCCGGAACAGGTTGGTCTGAACATAAAGACACTTTGCAGCAAAAATTTTCAATTGATGATGACAAAATATTTCCAGATTATCTGCCTTCGGCAGAAACAATTGTGAAACTGGCTGCGCATGATTTAAAACTGGGTAAACAGATGTCGGCACATCAAGCGCAGCCTGTCTATTTACGCGACAATGTTGCAAAAAAGAAATCTGCCGCTAAATAGGTCGTTGTTATAAATAAGTTTTTTAGTATTTGTTTTATAGAGGTAAACACTGGTGATAAAAAAATCACTTTTTCTGTTTGTTGTTTTATTAGTGATTACATATCACAGCGCTGTTATCTATGTGGATAATAAATTGCAGAATCGATCACATGAAAACATATACAATAGCTGCCATAAAATATGGTCCGCACGTGGACTCTATAAAGAATATGTAAATCAAAATACTATCAGTAGTTTTAAAAAGGCTTTTACTCTGGGATCAATAGGGGCAGAAGTAGATTTGTATTATGACGTTGAATCAGATCGCTTTATCATTTCGCATGATCGACCAAAAAAAGGTGAAAAGGGAAAACTCATCTACACCAAAAAAGAAGGTATTATTCTGACTCTGGAAAAGCTCTTGCAAGAAGTTGGAGAAGGACATTATTTCTGGATAGATTATAAAAACCTCAACAGGATTAGTCCTGAAGAAACTGAAAAAGCAATTGCTCGTTTACTAAAAATAACTGAGTCTGGCACGATTAGAGAACGATTATATTTAGAAGGTTCACACCCTCTGCGTCTTTCAATGTATACCGATGCCGGTTTTAATACTATTTTTGGTATTCACCCTCCATATGAGAGTAACTGGTTGTCGTCATTTACGAACAATATTTATAAAATGGCTTATTACTTTAACAATATTTCGGCTATCGCCATGAGTTACGGCTTATTAGATGACCCTGCTTATGGGCCTGATACACAAGAGACTCTAAAAGGTGTACCGGTATTTTTGTTTCATGTTCCCGATGATAAAAAACTGATCAATGCGCTTAAGGATAAGGCAGATGTCAGGGTTATGTTGATAGGTCGTGATATAAGCCTCGACAGGGCGTCGATGAATGACTGTAACTAGTCTAGTGAATTTGTAATAAATCATAGCCATTCTAAAATATGTATTTTTATTCATAAGAATGTCAGTTTTATCGATATCATGCTTCATATATAGGGCTTTGATCCTGACGTAAGCACTTGAATATAGTATGATTACGCGCTAATTAATAAGATTACCTGATATGTTAGAGATAAATCTATTTGCCACCCATATAAATGACCTCAAGCAGCGTTCCGAAACGTTGAGGGGGTATCTTTGACTTTGAGGCTAAACAAGAACGTTTAGAAGAAGTTTTACGAGAACTCGAGCAGCCTGATATCTGGAATAATCCTGAAGCAGCTCAAGCTTTAGGACAGGAAAGAACACAGTTAGAAGCTATTGTTCATACGCTTAGCTCACTATTCAATGGATTGGATGATGCACTTGATTTGCTACAAATGGGTGCTGAAGAAGATGATCAGGACACGGTCGATTCGGTTGCAGCTGATATTGAAGAATTTGAAAAACAGGTCGCTGAACTAGAATTTCGCCGTATGTTTTCAGGTGAAATGGACCAAAATAATGCCTTTTTGGATATTCAGTCAGGTTCCGGTGGTACTGAAGCACAGGACTGGGCTGAAATGCTGCTTCGCATGTATCTGCGCTGGGGTGAGGCACACGGTTTTAAAACAGAACTGGTTGAAGCATCAGCTGGTGATGTTGCTGGCATAAAAAGTGCGACAATTCATTTTCAGGGTGAATATGCTTTTGGCTGGTTAAGAACAGAGACGGGTGTACATCGCCTGGTTAGAAAATCTCCATTTGATTCAGGTAACAGGCGACATACCTCGTTTTCATCTGTTTTCGTATCACCTGAAGTTGATGATAATGTTGAGATAGATATCAATCCGGCAGACTTACGAATAGACGTGTATCGCGCTAGTGGGGCCGGTGGTCAACACGTTAACCGGACGGAATCAGCTGTGCGTATTACTCATACCCCAACCAATGTTGTTGTACAGTGTCAGAACGATCGTTCGCAACACAAAAATAAAGCGGCAGCGATGAAACAGCTGAAAGCCAAGCTCTATGAGCTGGAAATGCAAAAACGAATGGGTGAACAGCAAGAATTAGAAGCAACGAAATCGGATATTGGCTGGGGCAGTCAGATCCGTTCTTATGTGCTGGATCAGTCCCGTATAAAAGATCTTAGAACAAATGTTGAAACAGGTAATACACAAGCTGTGCTTGATGGTGGGCTGGATATGTTTATCGAAGCCAGTCTTAAAAGTGGCCTGTAAAATGATTTGTTATTAGCCTTAATAATTTAGCTTAAAAGTAAGAATATAAAATGACTCAAGAAAATACGACAGAAAACAACAAAAGCGCAGAAGAAGTTGTAGATGAAAACAAACTGATTCAGCAACGTCGTGAAAAACTCAGTTCACTGCGTGAAGAAGGTGTGGCTTTTCCAAATGACTTCCGTCGTGATGTAATGGCTGAAGAATTGCATCTGCAATATGGTGGAAAAGAAAAAGAAGAACTTGAGTCACTAAATCAGCGTGTGGCTATTGCTGGTCGTATCATGGCTAAGCGCATTATGGGTAAAGCAAGTTTTGCTCAGATTCAGGATATGTCAGGTCGTATTCAGTTATTTGTTCAGCGTGATTCACTACCTGAAAATTTCTATAACGAACAGTTTAAGAAATGGGATGTTGGAGATGTAATAGGCGCTGAGGGTGTTTTGTTCAAAACAAAAACTGGTGAGCTTTCAGTTAAAGTTGATGACATTAAATTACTGACTAAATCTCTCCGCCCATTACCTGAAAAGTGGCATGGTCTGACGGATCAGGAAACCCGTTACCGTCAGCGTTATGTTGATCTGATAATGAACGAAGATGTTCAAAAAACATTTAAACTTCGTTCAAAAATTATCAGCTATATCCGAAAATTTTTCGACAGTCAGGATTATATGGAAGTTGAAACACCAATGATGCATGTGATACCTGGTGGT
>Ga0316206_1000228_pt1 | contig 99874 bp, 101 predicted proteins | sample 6monthpyrite_MG_FD_204942 | JGI IMG/M metagenome (GOLD analysis project Ga0316206, IMG submission 204942) | Microbial mat bacterial communities from mineral coupon in-situ incubated in ocean water Damariscotta River, Maine, United States -... | ecosystem: Environmental > Aquatic > Marine >...
ACCAGTAGACTTTTAATCCAGTTATAGTGTAAGTCGGTATTATTATTTGATTTCTGTTGTTTAATGGCCGCACTCAAAATGTTTTTAATTTCATTATGTCGAACACCACCCAGACGACGTTGAATTTTATCAACGGCTATATGTAACTGATTGGCCCAGCTATCAAATCCCAGTTGTTCACCATTATGTAATTGATGTTCTGCCAGAGCCTCAACAATATATTCCTGAAATGTAATATTTATACGCTCTTCAACACTCGCTTCCAGTAATACTAAAGGTGATTGTTTCATTTTATTAAACAATATTTCAGGTATGCGTCTTGAACCGATATTGGGTGCCTCGTCTTCAAATAACAGATTCAGTTTCTGTTGATTAATCAGTTTCAATAGTGCGATTGATAAATTGTTTTCAATATCGATTTGAGTTGGCTGAGGTGTAACGTGATTACCGAATACAGAACCACGATGGTGGAGTAAGCCTTCAAGGTCAATTTTGTGTTGTAGTTTATGTAATAAAAGCGTTTTTCCAATGCCTGTACGACCCCCTAAAATTACCGGTTGAATCGTAGCAGATGAGCGTTCTAGTTCATCGATTAAAAATCGACGCATAGCTTTATAGCCACCCTTGACCCGCGGATAAATAATACCGGTTTGTTCATAAATCCATTGCTGTGAAATTTTAGAGCGCATACCACCACGAAAGCAATACAGGGCACCTTCCGGATGATGCTCAAAAAAATTCTGCCAGAGATTCACCCGCAGTGTTTTGACATCACCCTGTACAAGCTTATGGCCAAGGGATATGGCACTATCCTGCCCGGATGTTTTATACTCTAAACCAACCGCCTGTCTTTCTTCATCATTAATCAGAGGGTGATTTTGAGCCAGTGGAAAGGCACCCTGATTAAATTCAACCGGAGCCCTAACATCAAGTAGCGGTGTCTGATTGATAAATAATGAGCGAAAGTCGTCAATTTGTGGGAGATCCATAAGAACAGCTTGTGATAGTTAAAGATTTAATAAAGTAGGCCTAGGGAACTTCTGATTAAGTCGTGATTACCCTGTTTTTTATAAATAGAGTGCTGGCTAAAAGTGCCCTTATTTCTTCGAAGTTCGTTGCAATAGAATGACCCATAGTAATATATTATGGCACCTCACTTCGTGAAAAGTAAGAACACTTTGATATCTCAGCCTAATTCTAACCAGACTTAATCAGAAACTCCCTAGTATACGCTTTTTAAGCATCAGATGGGGTGACGGTTTTTAACAAAAACGCTAAAATGTGAATATAAACAAGATATCTTAACATTGCTATATGCGGTAGTAACGCTATGGTTTTGATAATATCAGGTGAAAATAGCAGAAAGAGATGAGAGCAGTATACTTTATACTCGGTTGGATATTTTTTATAATAGGTGCAATTGGTGTACTGCTGCCCGTACTACCTACCACACCATTTATGCTACTAGCATTATGGGCTTTTTCCCGTAGCTCTGAGCGATTCCACCACTGGCTGTATCATCATAAATTTTTCGGACCACCATTGCAGATGTGGCAGCAGCACAGGGTCATACCCTTGGTTGCAAAAATCATGTCAATAAGTTTTATGAGTATTAGCCTTATTTTTATGTTAATTTATTCGTCACTCAGTATCCTTTTTAAATTGAGTATTGCAGTGTTTATGTTATACGGTGTCTGGTTTATATTAACGAAACCGTCAAATCCTCCCGAAAATTCCTAACTGTATTATTAAAAACTATGTCAACGATATTAAAAAAATTTTTACAAGCGGATGAATTTAAGCAACCCCATGCCTGTGAACTGGTTAAGTATACAAGTGGCGATCTAATCATGATGGAAGGAGAAGAAAGCCTCGATGTATTTTATATTGAAAAGGGCCATGTGCGTATAAATAAAAGAGTCGTATTACACGACGGTAGACAAATTCAGTCGGGTTTCTGTGAATTAGGGCCGGGGGATACATTTGGAGAACTAAATCTATTTGATGGTTCACCTCGTAGTGCATCTGTAGTGGCTAATGATGAAGTAGAATTAATGCGAATTAATAGAGAAATTTTACTAAATTATATGGATAGCCACCCGCAGGAAGCCTATCAATTATTTAAGCACTGGTTGCAACGTTTGGCGAGTAACTTACGTCAGTCAAATGATCGCAGTAGTCACCTGTTTGCCTGGGGTTTAAACCAGTATGGGATAGATGAAGATTTATAAGCACGGGACTATAGTAAAAAAATGAATGTTAAATTACCTCTAGATCTTGAGAAAAAACTCAACGTAACATTTCGTTTAGAATCGGGATGCCTTGGGCCGCAGGGAGAGGAACATATTGAAGAGTTCTGTCAGTTGGCTCAGAAAATGGTAAATAAAACCGATACCGAGTTTGTTGTGTGCAATATAGTGCCACGACATGATAAAACATTATCTGAAATAGAATATCGAATTAATAATAAAAAGCTAAGTCATGATAAAGCAGCGAAATACCTGAATGTGTTTAATAAAAATTTAGATGAATTCGAAGAAAACCTGCAGGATAAATTAGCATTATACATAGATGAATATTTAGGCCACTGATTTAAAAATACATATTTATTATGAATAAAACGAAAAAAGAAAAATAAATGAAATTAATAATTCTATTATTCGTGCTGGTGAATATATCAGTATCAAATTCTATGGCCGAATCTAAACTGACATTAACAAGTTTAGAAAAACAACACTATAAAGAAATGACAGGTAAAGAAATAAGCGAATTACTTTTAGGAAAAACAGTTACGCTTAAAGATCTTTTATCAAAAGCCATATACGAAGTAAAAATAAATAATGAAGGGCTGACAAAAAAGAAAGTTATAAAGGAAAAGAGCCCAAAAACATTAACCAGTATAGAATATAATTCAAGAGCCGCATTGTTATCTGATGGATTAGAAATTTCCATAAAGGGTAATAAAATAGTTACTTCGGATGGTGTAAGAACCTATATGTCTACATTATATAAAAAGCAAAATACAATATATGGTGTGCGAGATATTGATCATAACTCAGTAAATTTTCAAATTATTATTGAAAATTAATAATATTAAATGATTAAACAAAAATATGGATGTTATATCAGGGTTTAGTTACACAGAATTAATTTTAGTTGCACTGGTTTTTATCTGGACAGGTTTTGTACGTAGTGGCCTGGGATTTGGTGGCGGCGCATTGGGTTTACCGCTGATGTTATTTATTTATGATCAGCCTTTATTCTGGTTACCTATCATTGGGATACACCTGTTATTTTTTTCCAGTTTAACTCTACGTTCTCGAGTCGGTGAAATTGACTGGCCATATCTAAAAAAAACCATGCTAATTATTGTTCCCTTTGTTCTGATTGGAGTACTGGGTTTAATCAGTTTGCCCACTCATTGGCTGCTGATATTTATATATTCTATTACCTTATTGTATGCAATTTTATGGATAACGGGGAAGAGTATTGAAAGTGATAGTCTCTGGTTAGATCGATTTTTATTATGTGTGGGTGGTTATGTGGCGGGTACTTCATTAACCGGTGCACCTTTAATAGTGGCGGTTTTTATGCGTAATGTTAAAGCAAAATTACTGCGTAATACTTTATTTGTGCTGTGGTTTATTATTGTGATTATCAAGATGAGCGCATTTGTGTTGGTGGGTATTGAGCTGAATATTTTTGTAGCACTGGGATTGCTTCCGGCTGGCGCCATTGGGCATATTATTGGAGTAAAAGCCCATGAATTTATTTTACTCAACGATGGTCTGTTTAAGCGGATGACGGGTGGCGTGCTGGTTGTTGTTAGCTGCCTGGGTTTATACAATATTTAAGACGCTAATCCCTACTTTTTATTTGAATAGCCGAGTTTAATTTAAACAGGTCGCTTGCCGTAATTTTTGCTAAAATCGTTCAATTAATAATCAATCATCCTAAACCCCATGTTTTATAAAGAAACCTACGACATAATTGTGATTGGCGGCGGCCATGCCGGTACCGAAGCCGCACTGGCGGCGGCCCGCATGGGCTCAAAAACCCTGCTGCTCACTCACAATATTGAAACCCTTGGCATTATGAGCTGCAATCCCGCTATCGGGGGGATTGGTAAAGGCCATCTGGTTAAAGAAATTGATGCCATGGGCGGTATTATGGCGAAGGCGGCGGATAAAGGCGGCATTCAGTTTCGCACGTTAAATGCCAGCAAGGGCCCCGCTGTACGGGCAACTCGCGCCCAGGCCGATCGTCAGCTTTATCGCCAGGCAATTCGTGTTGCGCTGGAAACTCAGCCCAACCTGTCCATTTTTCAGCAGGCTGTGGAAGATCTGATTATTGAAAACGATCAGGTGGTGGGTGTGGTTACCCAGATGGGCCTGAAGTTTAAATGCAAAACCGCTGTGCTAACCGTGGGCACGTTTCTGGGTGGATTAATTCATATTGGTGAGAGCAATCATTCCGGCGGGCGCGCGGGCGATCCGCCTTCCATCACCCTGTCAAAGCGTTTGCGGGATTTGCCGTTCAGAGTGAATCGCCTTAAAACCGGTACTCCGCCGCGCATCGACACCCGCTCGATTGATTATTCTGAATTACAGGAACAACCCGGCGATATCCCGACCCCGGTGTTTTCACTCACCGGTTCGGTGGATGATCACCCCAGACAGATTTCCTGTCATATCACCTACACCAATGCAAAAACCCACGAAATTATTCACGGTGGGCTGGACCGCTCCCCCATGTACTCCGGTGTTATCGAAGGTGTAGGGCCGCGTTATTGTCCGTCGATAGAAGATAAAATTGTGCGTTTTGCGGATAAAGATTCCCACCAGATATTTATTGAGCCGGAAGGCTTAAACAGCTTTGAGATTTATCCCAATGGCATTTCAACCAGCCTGCCATTTGATGTGCAGTTTGATCTGGTGCGTTCGATTAAAGGCTTTGAAAATGCTTTTATCACTCGCCCAGGCTACGCCATTGAATATGACTTTTTCGACCCACGGGATTTAAAGCCCAGCCTGGAAACTAAATTTATAAAAGGCCTGTTTTTTGCGGGACAAATTAACGGCACAACCGGCTATGAAGAAGCTGCAGCCCAGGGGATGTTGGCCGCCATAAATGCAACATTGCAGGTGCAGGAAAAAGACAGCTGGTCACCGCGCCGGGATCAGGCTTACATCGGTGTACTCGCAGATGATTTAATTACCAATGGTACCCAGGAACCGTATCGCATGTTTACTTCGCGGGCGGAATATCGGTTGTTATTACGCGAAGATAATGCGGATATTCGGTTATCAGGAGCGGCGTACGAAATGGGACTGCTCACTGAAAACCAGTGGAAAATATTTAACCAAAAGCAGGAAGCTGTTGCGCGTGAACAACAGCGCTTAAATGACATGTGGGTACAGCCAAAATCATCGATGGGTAAATCTTTGGAAGCGGTACTAGCCAAACCTTTAAGCAAGGAATCACGTGCATTAGATTTATTAAAACGCCCTGAAATGACTTATGAAAAATTAACCGGCATTGCTGAAATAGGTTCGCCGGTGAGTGATCCGCGGGTTGCTGAACAGGTAGAAATTCAGGTCAAATATGCGGGTTATTTAAACCGTCAAAAAGAAGAAATAGAAAAAGTCCGACGTTATGAAAGTAAAAAAATTCCCGACGCTATGCAATATGATCAGGTGAAAGGATTATCCAATGAAGTTCGACAGAAACTCATAGATCATCGACCGACAACTTTAGGGCAGGCGGGTAGAATATCTGGAGTGACGCCGGCGGCGATTTCTTTATTGCTGGTACATATGAAAAAAGTGGGTAACGCTTAAGTACGAATTTAAATTTGAGAGTCAGTGGTTTTTTGCGATCTATTGATAAATTTTAAAATGGGCAGACTTATATAATTTTATACAGTCAAATTATTATAATGAGGGATGCATGAAAATTATAATTATTATCGCTCTCGCGTTAATGTTTTTTCCGGAGGTAAAATCAATGTCAATTTTTGGTGTGGGGAAAACCTGTGTTTTTTCAGCAGTTAAAGTTCGGGTAACAAATAATGGATCACCATTAAAAAATATACAGATCATCCGACGCTGGGAGTGGAATAAGCTCGAAGAAGAAAAGACCACAACAGATGATAATGGTGTGTTTGAGTTTCCGGCTGTTTTTGAAAGTTCTGTTTCTCGATTGCTACCCATGGAGCTCGTTATTGCTCAGGGACTTTATATTGTTCAGAATGGAGAAGAAAAAAAAATCTGGTCTAACTCAAAACGTGAGGCAGAGGAAAATGCAGAGTTTGATGGCAAGCCATTTGTTTTGAATTGTGAAATAACCAATGAAATGAAAATTTATAGAGATTATGGTTCAATAATGCGGACTTTATGTACATGGGAGGACTGATATGTCTAGTACACTTACGCCAATATATGCAGCTAATTTAGCAGCCGATGTTTATAATGTAAAATCAGCTATGACCAGGGAAGATTTTGTAGAAGCTTACAAAACAGATATGGAAATAGGCGATGGTAATTTTGCTTCTGGGGTAACCGGTGGCTATATAATAAAAAAGCCTCAAGTTATGGCGGTATTTTCTGCGGGTAAAGGAAAATATAAAGGCCAGGCGTTTATTGCAATAAAAGGCACCGCAAGTTTATATGACGCACTTACGGATCTGAATGCTGGCGTGCGTTCAAGTCACACGGGTTTTTCAGTTCATCAGGGTTTTTATCATGCTTTTGATTCAATTCAGTTTGAGCTACGTAAGTTTCTTAGCGACTTAAAAGGTGTCAGTGTTGTACATTGTGTAGGACATAGTTTAGGTGGTGCAATTGCAACACTTGCTGCTGACTGGACAAAAGCCAACAGTGCTATTCCAGCCGTAAAGCTATATACCTTCGGTAGCCCAAGAGTTGGGCTTGATGGTTTTGCGGCCAAATGCACATCCAGATTAGTCGCGCAAAATATCTATCGTGCTTATCATCGAACAGACCCGGTACCGATGGTGCCCACATGGCCATTTTATCATGTATCAAATACAGACAATGGTTATTTAATTGATTCACCGGTTTCAGGTGCTCCCTGGGAATACCATTTGATGAAACATTATATTAAATCAACAAAATCTCTTGGTAGCTGGGAAAATATGATGAGTAATCGCCCGGCAAGCATGATGGATTCTGCCGTAGAAAGCTGGTTAAAATCAGATAGTATTATGACCTATGCAGCCAGTGCATTAGAAATATTAAACGCCGCATTTATCTATGTTATTAAAAAAGTGATTAATCTTGCGGGTATTGCTCTGGTGACCGGTGCGGCGGGCACTTTAACTTTAATGGATCGGATGGCCATGTTTATGGCGAAGGCGGCAAAAGTTTCTAAAGATTTAAGTATCTGGGTATTTTATCTGGTTAGAAAAATGGCGTCACTGATTGGTATTAAGATAAAAGAAGACGTTGATTTAACCGTGGCATTTATTCGTAAAATATTTATGAGTATGCACAGAAAGATTTCAGAAATGATCTGGCGAATCGGGCAAGAAGTTTCCTAAACTGATTAATACATGGAAATTTCTCTCTCCGCGCTAGTGGACTTCAGTATACAGCTATCCATTTATGCTTTAATTTCTGGTGTTTTAGGCACAATAATCGTTGGAATAGATCAGGCATTAACGAAAGGAAAATCTAATTTAAGGGAAGGTGATTCCATAACAAAAGTAGGTACGATCGGTATCTTATTGGCAAAACTGGGCCTGAAAATTGCTCTTACTGGTTTTGTTTTTGCGGGTCTATGGTGGTTATGGGAAAGTTTTTTTGAAGGCATGACTCCGGCTCGCTTGGCGTTATATTCGTTAGCTATAGGGCCGGCACCATTGCTTTTTCCATTACTGGCAAAAATAATATGTAAACTAAGCGGTGGTACAGTTGATGCAAGTCAGGTACAGGGCTGTATTTTATTAGGTTTGAATCTTAATAATTTTGTATACACTTTATTTATGTCGTATATGCTGGCTATGTTTACTATAGGGATTGCATTTTTGGGTTTGATGGGTAGCGGAGTGTGGGCGCTGGTCAGATTGTTTTAAGCGGATGTTGAATAAGATTTTTGCCTGTTACTGTTTATGGCAATATAACGGTGTATAGACATGAGTTTAAGTGCTACAGGTCTGGTTTTCTGTTTTCAAATATTTCAGGTGTTATGATGCTTAATGGGCAACCCACTTCAAATACAAGATTAGCTAGAACAGCTAATTTATCAAAAAAGTTACGGATGAAACAACAACAAATAAATCGGGGCATTTTGAAATGCCGATTGTTTTTAGCCGCACTATTAATAAATATCTACCGCAGGAATTTGCGGTTAATCAGGAAGTTGTCGTTTATTCTGAAGGAAAAGAATATCATATCTGGTCAGCGGTGAAACGAAACCAGAAGAAAATACCGAATCTCGTGGCAAGCCATTAGTTATAAAATGTGAATTGAAAAGTGAAGAAACGATGATTAAGGTAAATGGCTCTCCCATTTTTAGTTTATGCATATGGGATGTGGAAGCTGATAAACACCGAAAAGCATTTTAATTATACAAAGAGCTTATGATAAAAACAAAAATTAACCAAAGGTACAGTCAATAGTGAAAATAACAATAAAAACTTTTCTATTCTTATTATTAATTTTTAATATAAACATCGTTTACGCGATTCAGGATTTCACCGTAAAACAAAGTCGTTACAGCGTAGGTGAAACTATCGACCGGCTGGAAAAATTGATTAAACAAAAAGGCATTATTGTTTATAGCCGTATTTATCATTCCATGGGCGCTAAAAAAGCCGGCATTTCAATGCGCCCTACACAGTTAATTATTTTTGGTAACCCGAAAGCAGGCTCACCGTTAATTAATGAAAATCCGTTAGTGGCGCTGGATTTACCCTTAAAAGTAATGGCCTGGCAGGATGAAAAAAATCAGACCTGGCTGGCTTATCTGAATTCTGAAGAATTAAAAAAACGTTACAATATTCAAAATGCGGGGTTGTTAGCCGAGTTGGATACATTGTTAAAGGCCTTAACTAATAAAGCACTTGGCTATAAATGAGACTATTAAATGCAGGCTGAAGACCGACTGGAACAGGGCATACAACAACTCGGTCTGCAAATATCCCCGCAGATTCAGCAAAAATTAATCGATTATTTACAGCTCATGCTGAAGTGGAATAAGGCCTACAACCTCACCGCCATTCGTGAGCTGGATTCCATGGTGGTTCGCCATCTGCTGGATAGCTTAAGCATTTTGCCATTTGTAAAGAACAGCCCGATTCTCGATGTGGGCACCGGTGCTGGCCTGCCGGGTATTCCCCTGGCCATTTGTTTGCCCGAATATCAGTTTGTTTTGCTTGATAGTAATGGCAAAAAAACGCGCTTTTTAACCCAGTGCAAAATCGACTTAAAGCTTGAAAACATTGACATTATTCATAGTCGAGTAGAGGATTATAAGCCAGGATTCGGCTTTGAAACGATCACATGTCGGGCCTTCGCGGCGTTAAATACTATACTGGATCGCACCCAACATCTGTTAACATCAACAACCCGGGTATTGGCAATGAAGGGAAAGGATGAGTTGCCGGCGTTATCCACGGGATATGAGCAGCTAGCGCAACATCAATTACAGGTGCCCTGGCTGGATGAAGATCGACAGTTAATTGAAATTCGTCGGCTTCCCTAAATAGAAAATCAGAGCATCATATAAAGAATTCAAACCATGGCAAAAATAATAGCAGTAACCAATCAGAAGGGCGGTGTGGGCAAAACCACGACATCGGTTAATTTGGCGGCGTCACTGGCGTTAACCCAGAAGAAGGTGTTGCTGGTGGATCTAGACCCACAGGGTAATGCCACGATGGGCAGCGGTGTCAATAAACACGAGCTGGAAATAAGTATTTTAGATGTATTGCTGGCGCAAGAAAATATCAGTGATTGCATTCAGAAAGTCGAAAAAATTGGCTTTGATGTGCTGCCTGCAAACAGTGATTTAACCGTCGCCGAAGTTGAACTATTGAGTGTTGATGGCCGAGAATCCCGCCTGCGCAACGCGTTACAGGAGGTGGAAGCAAATTACGATTTTATTATTATCGACTGTCCGCCGTCATTAAATATGCTGACGCTGAATGCGCTGGTCTCTGCCCATGGCGTGCTGATTCCTATGCAATGTGAATACTATGCACTGGAAGGGCTGTCATCATTAATTGAAACCATTGAACAGGTAAAGAGCAGCGTTAATCCGAATCTGGAAATAGAAGGCCTGTTGCGCACCATGTACGATCCCCGCAATAAACTGGCGACAGATGTATCAGAGCAACTCATTGAGCATTTTGGCGACCAGGTTTACAGAACCGTTGTACCGCGTAATGTGCGCCTGGCGGAAGCTCCGTCACATGGCCTGCCCGTATTAAATTATGATAAAACTTCACGGGGAGCACTGGCGTATTTCTCGCTGGCGGGTGAGGTGATTCGTAAACAGGTGACTACGGCTCAGCCTGCGGTGGCGTAGATCAAGGGAAACACTATTACTTCCTCCTTAGAAAAAGGCGGATTGAGGGGGGTAAAAAGCTAAATCTCCCCCAGCCCCTGTTTTTCTAAGAGGGGAGCTAAAACAATTTTCCTGGCTTCAAAATTTAATATCAATAAATATCACTATCAGAGTAATTAATGGCAAAAAAGAAAAGAGGCCTGGGACGAGGCTTAAACGCACTGTTAGGTAATCCAGCAGAAGTTAAAGCACTCACCGATCCCAAACCCATTCCCACAGCGTCGGTTGCTGCGGAATCTGCTCCAGACAGTAGTCTGTCCAGTCAGCCAGCCAGCAACAATGGCCTGCGTCATATCGCCATCGAGCTGATCCAGCGCGGCATCTATCAACCCCGGGTACACTTTGAGTCGGAGGCACTGCAGGAACTGGCAGATTCAATTCAGGCTCAGGGTGTCATTCAACCGATAGTGGTGCGGCCGATATCCGCGGGTAAATTCGAAATAATCGCCGGTGAGCGCCGCTGGCGGGCATCTCAGCTGGCGGGCCTGGATGAAATTCCGGCGGTCGTGAAAGAATTAAATGACCAGTCTGCGGCGGCTATATCGCTGATTGAAAATATTCAGCGGGAAGATTTAAATCCGCTGGAAGAATCCCGTGCGCTACAAAGACTGATTGATGAATTTGAAATGACACATCAGCAGGTGGCGGAAGTCGTGAGTCGTTCCAGGGCCACGGTAACCAATTTGTTGCGCCTTAAAGACCTGAATGAAGATGTAAAATATCTGGTAGACGAGCGCAAGATTGATATGGGCCATGCCCGCGCATTGCTGGCACTCACGGGTGGTGAACAGAGTGCATTGGCGAATAAGGTTGCGGAGCAGGGCTGGTCGGTACGGGAAACCGAGAAACAGGTAAAACGGGCGTTAAACCCACCGCCAAAAGTGTCTACAGCTTCTGCCAATATGGATCCAGATATTAAACGATTGCAGGAGCAGGTGAGTGAGCGACTGGGTGCACCGGTGCATCTGGAGCATAAGACCAATGGTAAGGGTAAATTGGTGATTAATTACTCCAGTCTGGATGAACTGGATGGGATACTGGCTAAGATTAGGTAGGTTTTTTTGACCTTGTCACTCCTGCGAAGGCAGGAATTAGCGTCTTTTGTTTTGTTAGTTACTCTCGGATACCGGTGTCAGGCATAACAAATAAAACCAGTCCAAAAATACACAGCATCAGAAACGTGAACCAATAAACAAAAATATTAGTTTAATATCAAAGACATGCAGTGAGCAATATGCATCGTAAAATCCATTACGATGATTCGGATAAATTTAAGCTAAGCATAACCCCGCAAAACCGCTGCTAATTCTGGTCCATTAATAAATAAGCAACTGCTAAATAAACTGTACTTATTCGTACATTAAGGTTGACCCGAAACACATAGCCACCTATACTTTGCGCGCGTTTTCCGAGGCTGGATTGCTCTTTAAAAGAATGCTAAAAACAAGTACTGCACAAATTAAGAAAATAATAATGCTTCAATTTGTGATGAGTGTTTTCGCAGGTTTGCTCGGCTTGTTCTTTAGTCAATCGGTCGCCATAGCGGTGTTTACCGGGGCGATAATAGCCAGTCTTGCTAATGCTTATTTTGCCTGGAAGGTCTTTTATAGGGCCAAATCCGCAGCAAATGATGCGCAACCTGCAAAAATCCTCACCACCTATTACGGTGCCGAGGTCGGTAAAATTATTTTAACCGTTATGTTGTTTGTTACCGCGTTTAACGCCATCAAGCAATTGAATGTAATTGCACTTATGTGCGCTTACCTGTTTATTACAATGATTCCCATGCTGGTGTCGTTTTTCATTAATACGGATGAAGAAGACGCCAACACGAATTGGAGAGATGAGAATGTCGAGTGAAGGCATAACTTCAAGCGAATATATAAAGCACCATTTACAGAACATGACCTACGGTAATCATCCCGAAGGTGGCTGGATGTTTGCGCAAACCGCCGAACAGGCAAAAGAAATGGGTTTCTGGGCATTTCATGTGGATTCACTGGGCTGGTCTTTTGGTCTGGCAATTGTGTTTTTCTTTATGTTTCGCAGTGTGGCCAAAACAGCTACAACCGGTGTTCCTTCAGGGTTTCAAAACTTTGTAGAAATGATCATTGAATTTGTTAACACCAGTGTGCGTGGCTCATTCAGTGGTAGAAACGATATTGTGGCTCCCCTGGCATTAACCGTATTTGCCTGGGTGTTCTTAATGAATATGATGGATTTAATCCCGGTTGACTGGTTGCCTCTGATAGCTGGCTGGATTGGTTCTACCTTTTTCGGTGTCGATCCTCATCACGTATTCTTTAAGGTTGTGCCAAGTACAGATCCTAACGTGACTTTCGGTATGGCGCTGGGTGTGTTCTGGTTAATGCTTTATTACAGCATCAAAGTTAAAGGTATTGGCGGATTCTTCGGTGAGCTGGCATTCCAGCCATTCGGTAAGGCCGGTATGCCGGTTAACCTGGTATTAGAAGTGGTATCGCTGATTTCCAAGCCAATTTCACTGGCATTACGACTGTTCGGCAATATGTATGCCGGCGAAACCATCTTCATTCTAATTGCAATCATGTACTCAGCCAGTTTAGCCACTGGTCTGTTTGGCGGTGTATTGCAGTTGGGCTGGGCTATATTCCACATCCTGATTATCACATTGCAGGCGTTCATATTTATGACTCTGACCATTGTATATCTTGATATGGCGCATCAGGAACACTAACTAATCATTAATAGTGACCTTAAAAAAGAATTTTTAAATTTAAATTAAACTTACTCTCACAGGAGAATTTACAATGACTGAAGCACAAGCTTTTCTATACATCGCCGGCGCATTAATGATGGGTCTGGGTGCACTAGGCGCAGCCGTTGGTATCGGTATCTTAGGCGGCCGTTTCTTGGAAGGTGCTGCTCGTCAGCCAGAACTGATTCCTATGTTACGTACACAGTTCTTTATCGTTATGGGTCTTGTTGACGCGGTTCCTATGATCGCTGTTGGTATTGCTCTGTACGTACTGTTCGCTGTAGCTGCCTAATTATTCAGTTTGACCCCACTCAATTGAGTTTGGGAAATCTGAAAAGTTAACGAAATAGTTACCGAGGAACACACATGAACATCAATGCAACTCTTATAGGCCAGTCAATCGCGTTTTTCGTGTTTGTATGGTTCGTAATGAAGTATGTTTGGCCACCGTTGATTGCAGCGCTGGACGAACGTAAAAAGACGATTGCCGATGGACTTGCTGCTGCAGAACGCGGACAGCATGAGCAGGAGCTAGCTGAAAAAGTGGCTGAAAAGCACATTAAAGAAGCCAAAAATCAGGCATCTGATATTGTGACTCAGGCGCAGAAGCGTGCATCTGAAATTGTTGAAGAAGCAAAAGATAATGCGAAAGAAGAAGCAGGCCGGGTTAAGACCGCTGCGGAAGCTGAGATTGAGCAGGAAATCAATCGTGCAAAAGAAGCGCTAAGACAGCAGGTAGCAGGTATCGCAATGGCTGGTGCTGCTAAAGTCCTTAACCGTGAAGTTGACGAAAAAGCACATAGCGAAATCGTTGATGACATGATTGCCCAGATATAAATAAGGGTAAAAGGTAATGTCAGAATATACAACGCAAGCACGACCATACGCGAAAGCAGCTTTTGAAGTAGCGCAAGCTGAATCAAAGCAGGCGGAATGGTCTGACGCCCTGCAATTTATCGAAGCAGTAGTATGCAACGCTGAATTTGTAGCCGTGATTGATAACCCAGCAATGGGAGCTGAAGCGAAAGGCAAAATTCTTTTAGATATTTGCGGCGATAAGTTATCTGAAACACAGAAAAACTTTATCAAAGTAATGGCTGAAAATAACCGTCTTATGCTGATGCCTGAAATTGTGGTTTTGTTTGAAGCACACCGTGCCATAGCAGAAAATACAGTTGAAGCAACAGCGACAGCAGCATACGCATTAAGCGATGCACAAGTTCAATCAATGACCGACGCCCTGAAAAAGAAATTAGGCTGCGAAGTAACGTTAACGACTGAAGTAGATTCATCGTTAATAGGCGGTGTAATTATTCGCGCTGGCGACTTAGTTATCGATGGCTCGACACAGGCCAAAATTGGGTCATTAACCCAGGCCGTAAGCCATTAGATTGGCACACTAAGTGTGAGCCATATAAAGAGGAATTAGAATGCAACTGAATCCATCAGAAATCAGTGAACTGATTAAAAAACGAATAGAAAACTTTGAGACGGTAGCGGAAGCCCGTACCGAAGGTACTATTGTCAGCATGGCTGACGGTATCGTACGTATCCACGGTTTATCCGATGCAATGCAGGGTGAGATGATCGAACTGCCTGGCGAGACTTATGCGCTCGCACTTAACCTTGAGCGTGACTCAGTAGGTGCAGTTGTACTGGGCTCAGACAAGCACCTGAAAGAAGGTGATGTCGCCAAGTGTACGGGCAAGATTTTAGAAGTACCCACAGGCGACGCACTGTTAGGTCGTGTTGTTGATTCATTAGGCTCACCTATCGACGGTAAAGGCCCAATCGAAACAACAACCTTCGCACCGATTGAAAAGATCGCACCCGGTGTTATTGAACGTAAGTCAGTTGATCAGCCTGTTCAAACAGGTCTTAAATCAATTGATGCGATGGTTCCCATCGGTCGTGGTCAGCGTGAATTAATCATCGGTGACCGCCAGACGGGTAAAACCGCGGTAGCATTAGATGCCATCATCAATCAAAAAGCGACAGGCGTTAAGTGTGTTTACGTGGCGATTGGCCAGAAAGCATCTACTATTGCTAACCTGGTACGTAAATTAGAAGAGCACGATGCAATGGCACACACCATTATCGTTGCGGCAGCAGCCTCTGATTCAGCAGCGATGCAATACATCGCGCCTTATTCAGGTTGTTCAATGGGTGAGTTCTATCGCGATAAAGGCGAAGACGCACTGATTGTATATGATGACTTAACCAAGCAGGCATGGGCTTACCGTCAGGTATCTCTACTGTTACGTCGTCCACCGGGTCGTGAAGCATATCCGGGTGACGTTTTCTACTTACACTCTCGTTTACTAGAGCGTGCAGCACGTGTTAATGCTGACTTTGTAGAAAAAGCAACCAATGGCGCTGTAAAAGGTAAAACCGGTTCTTTAACGGCTCTGCCTATTATCGAAACTCAGGACGGTGACGTTTCTGCTTTCGTACCTACTAACGTAATTTCGATTACGGATGGTCAGATCTTCCTTGAATCTGATTTATTCAACGCAGGTATACGTCCAGCGATCAATGCTGGTCTATCAGTATCTCGTGTAGGTGGTGCAGCTCAGACTAAAATCATCAAGAAGTTAGGCGGTGGTGTTCGTTTAGCACTAGCTCAGTATCGTGAATTAGCGGCATTCGCTCAGTTCGCATCTGATCTTGATGACGCAACTCGTGCACAGTTAGCTTTAGGTGAACGTGCAGTAGAGTTAATGAAGCAGGCTCAGTACTCACCAATGGGTGTGGCTGAAATGGGCTTCAGTCTATTTGCGATGAACGAAGGCTTTATGGATGATGTAGATGTTAAGCAGGTGCTTGATTTTGAATCAGCCATGTGGGCTTATGTTAAATCTAATAACGCTGACCTGGTTTCTAAGATTGAAGAAGCAGGTGATTATAATGACGATATTGCTGGTGAAATGAAATCAGTTCTAGAAGCATTTAAAGCTAACGGTGTTTGGTAGCGGAGACATAGTATGTCTGGTGCAAAAGAAATACGCGGTAAAATAAAGAGTATTAAAAACACTCAGAAAATTACCAAGGCGATGGAAATGGTAGCCGCTTCTAAAATGCGCAAAGCGCAAGATAGAATGCGAGCCAGCCGTCCATACGCAGAGAAAATGCGCAATGTTATTGCGCATTTATCTCAGGCACATGCGGAAATTAAACATCCGTATATGATTGAACGTGAAATAAAGCGCGTTGGCTACATTGTTGTAACCTCAGACCGAGGTTTGTGTGGCGGCTTAAACGTTAATATTTTTAAGAAAACCATTAACGATATGAAAGCCCACCATGACAAAGGTGTAGAAATTGATGTTGTTCCTGTAGGGCGTAAAGCGGTTGATTTTTTCAAACGCAACCCTGGCAATGTAGTTGCCGAGGCTAGCCAGTTAGGTGATTCGCCTCACATACACGACTTAATCGGTTCTATCAAGGTAATGTTAGATGCATTTACCGAGGGTAAAATTGATGCGCTTTATCTGGTGAGCAACGAGTTTGTAAACACCATGACACAAGCGCCAACTGTTTTACAAATGTTACCCGTAAGCGGTTCCACTGATGAAAATTTAAAACATCACTGGGATTACATTTATGAGCCGGACTCTAAAGAGATTCTTGATGGCCTGCTCATGCGCTTTGTTGAGTCACAGGTTTACCAGGGTGTTGTTGAAAACATTGCCTGCGAAATGTCAGCCCGAATGATTGCCATGAAATCGGCAACCGATAATGCAGGCGATATTATCAGTGAGCTTGAAACGGTATATAACAAAGCGCGTCAGGCAGCTATCACTCAGGAAATTTCTGAGATTGTTGCAGGTGCATCTGCGGTTTAAATAACGCCCCAGCTCACCCCTATGCAGCTTTTAACTGCGTTGGAAAATGGACATTTACGGCTCTAATATCAAAGCCGTAAACTCACATTTTCCGTCTTGTTCTAAAGCCGTATAGGGGCAACCTGGAACGTTATTAGAGAAATTAAAATTTGTAGGCTTTTGTAGGTGCGGCTTCAGCCACACAATATAAAGAACCTACGAAGTCTCCAAGTTTAGTTTTCCTGTTAAAAGCAGGTTAATGAAAGAATTTAAATTAAGAGGATCAGTCTATGAGTGCTGGAAAAGTTGTTTCGATTATCGGTGCGGTAATCGACGTTGAGTTCCCAAGGGATTCAATTCCTAAGGTATACGATGCGTTAAGAATCGAAAGCGCAAGTCTGACATTAGAAGTTCAGGCTCAGTTGGGTGATGGTATTGTTCGTACAATTGCCATGGGTTCTTCAGAAGGTTTAAAACGTGGTGTTGAAGTAGTTAATACTGGCGCAGCGATTTCTGTCCCTGTTGGTATGAAAACTTTAGGACGTGTAATGAACGTGCTTGGTGAGCCTATCGATGAAGCCGGCCCTATTGGTGAAGAAAAACGTTTACCCATTCACCGTGCAGCACCTAAGTATGAAGAGTTATCTTCAGAAGTAGAGATTTTGGAAACTGGTGTTAAAGTTATCGACCTGGTTATGCCAATCGCTAAAGGTGGTAAAATTGGTTTATTCGGTGGTGCGGGTGTTGGTAAAACCGTTACATTGATGGAGCTTATTCGTAACATCGCGGTTGAGCACAGTGGTTTCTCAGTATTCGCGGGTGTTGGTGAGCGTACTCGTGAAGGTAATGACTTCTACTACGAGATGGAAGAAGGCGGCGTACTTGATAAAGTTGCATTAGTTTACGGCCAGATGAATGAGCCCCCAGGAAACAGACTACGTGTTGCATTAACCGGTTTGACGATTGCGGAAAACTTCCGTGATGAAGGTCGTGACGTATTAATGTTCGTAGATAATATCTACCGTTATACATTGGCTGGAACAGAGGTATCTGCACTGTTAGGTCGCATGCCTTCAGCGGTTGGTTACCAGCCAACACTCGCGGAAGAAATGGGCGTTCTTCAGGAACGTATTACATCAACTAAAACTGGATCGATTACTTCTTTCCAGGCCGTTTATGTACCTGCGGATGACTTGACTGACCCATCTCCTGCAACCACATTTGCTCACTTGGATGCGACATTAGTACTGTCTCGTCAAATTGCTGAATTAGGTATCTATCCTGCGGTTGATCCACTGGATTCAACTTCACGCCAGCTAGACCCACAGGTTGTTGGCCAGGAACATTACGATATCGCTCGTGGTGTACAGGGTACTCTGCAGCGTTATAAAGAACTGAAAGATATTATTGCGATTCTGGGTATGGACGAATTATCTGATGAAGATAAGCAGGCAGTAGCCCGTGCTCGTAAAATTCAGCGTTTCTTATCACAGCCATTCTTCGTAGCAGAAGTATTCACCGGTGCAGAAGGTAAATACGTAAGCTTAAAAGAAACTTTAGCTAGCTTTAAAGCAATTCTCGATGGTGAACTGGATGATATTCCAGAGCAGGCGTTCTACATGGTAGGCGGCATCGATGAAGTTAAAGAAAAAGCGAAAAGCATGTAAGGTAAATCGTTATGGCGATGACAACACACGTAGATATAGTGAGTGCAGAAAGTGAAATCTGGTCAGGCGAAGCCACTATGGTTTTTGCCCCGGGAGTCATGGGTGAATTAGGTATTGCCCCTCGCCACACGCCATTACTCACTAAGCTTAAGGCTGGTGAAGTACGGGTACGTGGGCAGAACGGAGAAGATGAGTCTTATTTTATCTCCGGTGGCATGCTGGAAATACAGCCCCACGTTGTGACTATTTTGTCAGATACCGCGGTGCGTGCAGATGATCTGGACGAAGCCGCAGCAATTGAAGCTAAACAACGCGCTGAAGAAGCTATGGAGAACAAGAGTTCAGAAATGGACTTTGCCAAAGCCAGTGCGCAGTTAGCGGAAGCCGCTGCAATGGTTGAGACAATCAAGAAGGTTAGAGGACGCAGATAATTTTGGCGTTAATAACGTTTTAAAAAGCCGGACTTTGTTCCGGCTTTTTTTATGTGTCAAAAAAGAATAAAAAATAACGGGAAAAGAAAATGCAAATACATGCAACTAAACGCAAATGTTGTATTATGCATAATAAACTGTAAAAGAGAGCTTAAGCTCGTGATGAATCAGCTAGCAAAACATTAAGATGCTAAGGAACAAAAAATGTCATTAAGTGTAGTTATTCTCGCCGCCGGTAAAGGCACCCGTATGAAATCCAGCACACCCAAAGTGCTGCATAAGCTGGCAAATAAACCCCTGGTTGAACACGTCTATGACACAGCAAAAGATCTGGGTGCAGAAGAAGTGATTGTTATATACGGTCACGGTGGCGAGCAGGTAAAACAAGCGTGTAAACACTTCGATGCAAAATGGGTAGAGCAGAAAGAGCAGCTTGGAACAGGTCATGCGGTAATGCAGGCATTTGATTCAGTAAACCTGAATAACAATGTACTGGTTTTATATGGCGATGTGCCGCTAACTAAAAAAGAAACCCTTGATGAATTATTAAAAGATTCAGAAGGTAAAGTTGCATTGTTATCAGTTAATTTAGATAACCCGTTTGGTTACGGTCGTATATTAAGAAATGATAACGGGCAGGTTACAGGAATAGTCGAACAAAAAGATGCCTCAGAAGAACAGCAAAAAATTCAGGAAGTGAACACCGGCATACTGGCCTGTAATGGCAAAACGTTAAAACGGTTATTAAATAATATCGACAATAAAAATAGTCAGGGCGAATATTATTTAACCGATATTTTTGAATTAGCAGAAAAAGCTAATATCGAAATCAAAACTGCACAGCCGAAAGCCAGCTATGAAGTTGAAGGGGTTAATAATCGTTTACAGCTTGCAACACTGGAAAGAATTTTTCAACGTAATATCGCTGATGAGTTAATGACGAATGGCGTAGCCTTAGCCGACCCATCTCGCATTGATATTCGCGGTAACGCAAAAATAAGCAATGATGTTTTTATTGACATTAATGCGGTGATTGAAGGCGACGTGAAAATTGGAAGTGGAACAAATATTGGTCCAAATTGTGTCATTATTAATTCCAGTATAGGCGAAAATGTAAATATAAAAGCCAATTGTGTTATCGAAAATGCTGTCGTAGAAAATAATTGTGAAGTGGGTCCATATGCACGTTTAAGGCCGGATACACATTTAAGTCAAAATGCAAAAATAGGTAATTTCGTAGAAATTAAAAAAGCCAATATTGGTGAAGGTAGTAAGGTAAATCACCTTTCCTATGTGGGTGACACCGATATGGGTAAAAACGTAAATGTTGGTGCAGGCACAATTACCTGTAATTACGATGGTGCTAATAAACATAAAACCATTATAGGCGATAATGTATTTATTGGTTCGGATTCACAATTAGTTGCACCGGTGAATATTGCAAGCGGTGCAACCATTGGTGCCGGTGCGACGGTAACCAAAGATGTCGAAGAAGATATGCTGGTAATCAGTCGTTCACCACAAAAATCTATAGCAGGTTGGGAAAGACCGATAAAGAGAAAATAATGACTTAATCTCACCCTTCTCCCACGTAAAAATAAGTGTACGAGGTGGGGGGAATCATCGGTAATATAAATGTCAGATATTATAAAAAAAGCACAGGACTTCGCAACTACCGAGCATCAGCGAATTAATCACGTTCGCAAATATACTAATCAGCCCTATCAAACACATTTACAGTCAGTAGCAAAATTAGTTGCTACTGTCACGGATGATGAAGAAATGATAGCTGCAGCCTGGTTACATGATACGGTTGAAGATACTCCCGCCACATTAGGTGATATAGAAAACGTATTTGGAGTACAGATAGCTGAACTGGTAGAAGAATTAACCGATGTAAGTAAACCATCCGATGGTAATCGAGCCACACGCAAAGAAATTGACCGGCAGCATTTAGCAACAGCTTCACGCAGAGCGAAAACAATTAAGCTTGCAGATTTGATTCACAACTGTGCAGATATTGTTAAAAATGATGAAAAATTTGCGCTAACTTTTGTTTCAGAAATGCAGGCACTCCTGGAAATTTTAAAAGATGGAAATACAACTTTACTCAATCGTGCTCAAAAACTGCTAATAAAAAGTAGTGAAAAATTAGGCATAGATCCGACAGTGCAGCGTCATATTGAACCTCTAAATAACAGGATTCTAAATTTACCTGGTTTTACAGATATCAATTTTAAAAATAAATACCTGCAATTATTTAGTGCGAGAGATATAGCAGAAAGCTTATTATCATTTGATAATGATACACCGGTTAGTAAAGCTAATAATGCATTTAATTATTATAAGCAGAGTGTTGCCAGCATAAGAATTAATGGCAGGGTGCAAGGCTTTGTAAAACAGGAGAGATTGAAAGGCGAAGTGTGTGGCGATAGTATGCGGTATTATACTGTTGACCAGGTAATCAAGGGCACAGATAGTTTAAGTGATGTAATACATATTTTAACCCGTCATGATTTTTGTTTTGTAAGTATTTATGGTGAAGTTACAGCCGTTATAACCCGTGAGGATATAAATAAACCGCAGGTAAGAATGTGGTTGTTTGGACTGGTTACTATGATAGAAACTTCACTAACGCAGCTTATAGAGAAAGTATATCCAGAAAATACCTGGAAAGCTGTGCTTTCTGATGGGCGTCTTCAAAAAACAGAGACGATATGGGGTGAAAGAAAACGTAGAAATTTACATTGTAAATTAATTGATTGTTTACAGTTTTCAGATAAAGCCGGAATACTAATCACAGATAAAGATTCATTAACATTAATGGGGTTTGAAACTGGCAAGCAGGCAAAGAAAATTATCAAAGAGTTAGAATCTCTTAGGAATCATCTCGCGCATTCCCAGGATATAGTTGCCCATGATTGGGCGCAAATCGCAAGACTGGTTAACAGACTTAGTGAAAAATGATACGGTAACCGCCTTGTCGGGCACGAATCACTACGATGTAATAATCATTGGTGCAGGAGCAGCAGGATTATTTTCCGCGATGAATATAGGACGACATAATAAGCGCGTCCTTGTATTAGATCATGCAAATAAAGTAGGTAAAAAAATACTCATGTCCGGAGGCGGGCGTTGTAATTTCACTAATTTAAATACAGGGCATGAAGACTTCAGTTCAAATAATCCACATTTTTGCAAATCTGCACTAAATCAATATTCACCCTATGAGTTTTTAGCATTGGTTGAAAAGTACAAAATAGCGTATGTAGAAAAAGGTCCGGGTCAGCTATTTTGTAAAAACAGTTCAAAAGATATATTAAAGATGCTACTAGATGAGTGTGCAAAAGCAGGTGTTAAAATTTATAAAAAATGCACAATAAATAAAATTAGTAAAGTCGATAGTTACTGCATTGAAACATCAGTAGAAAACTTTAGCAGCGATGTATTGGTAGTAGCAACCGGGGGGTTATCTATACCTACCCTGGGCGCTACAGGGCTTGGATATGAGATTGCTAAGCAATTTGGACATAAAATTATCGAGACCAGTGCATCATTGGTTCCATTTACATTAGCTGAAAAAACATTAGAAAAATATAAATCTCTATCAGGTCTGGCATTGTCGGTGTCTGTCAGTTGTAAAAATAATAAAAAAATAATAGTTGTAGAAGATGATATGTTATTTACACATCGTGGTTTAAGTGGGCCGGCAATTCTAAAATTATCAGCAGGCTGGAAGTTTGGATCTGAGATAGAAATTAATCTATTACCCTCTAAAAGCGTAATTGCATTTTTAAAATCAGAGCGATTAAAACATCCGAATCAGCTAGTTAGTAATAGTCTTAGCCAGATATTGCCAAAAAGATTAGCGTTAAACCTTTGTGAAGATGAATTTTCAGAGAATAAATTAAAGCAATTAGACAAACCCCAGTTAGATTTGATAAATAAAAAAATACATCATTGGAAATTAACGCCATCAGGAACAGAAGGTTATAAAACTGCTGAGGTCACTTCTGGTGGAATAGACACAAACAATGTATCATCAAAAACTATGCAATCAAACCTGACTGAAAATTTATATTTTATAGGCGAGGTTCTGGATGTGACCGGGCAACTGGGTGGATATAATTTTCAATGGGCCTGGGCGTCAGCCTGGTGTGCAGCACAGAATATTATTAAAAAATAAATATAATGTTAACAAATGCACAATAAATAAAATCCTGAAGATAGAATTTATATTGTGTTGACAGGCATATAAATAATTTAACTGGATCGCATATTTAAATATTAGTAAAGCCGAATATAAACTGTAATATTATTTTAGTAATTTAATTATTGAGACAGATAGCACATTTCAAAATTAATAAAAGTTGTAAATTATTATCATTAAAATTTAAATGATATAAATATGACTAAAAAACAATATATTGGCGGATTGAGTATTCAGCCCAATTATGACATGAAAAATGTTATAAAAGAGCTTAGTAAAGCATTCGCGAATATAAATTTTAAATACAAGGAATGTGATGAGCTTCCCTCTTATATAGCAGAATATTCAGGCGCTAGAATAGAGTTGTTTGGGATGCCCAGTGCCGACAATAAAAATGTTGAAATCACCAGAGGCGCAACATTATCCGGTGAGAAGGTGGAGGAATATAGTTTTTCTTTTCAGGCGGATGAAAGTTATATTATTAATAATATTCCAGAGTTACATAAGAGTTTGCCCGTATTATTAAAGGAAGCAGCGGTGGGTGGCTGTGAGATAACGCCATATCTGCTTAATTTTATTAAAACAAAATGTAAATTACATATAGGCCCAGATCCCTGGCCAGAAAAATTACCAGAAAAAACCTCAGAAACAATGACCAATAAAATGATCTTTAAACATTAGTGTATGAAACTAGAATTTGACCACGTCTTTATTATTGTAAAACAAAAAGCTGAGGTTGCTGACGCACTTGTATCGCTTGGAATGCTAGAAGGGGACTCCAATAAGCATCAAGGACAGGGCACATCAAATCGCCGGTTTTATTTTAAAAATGGAATGCTAGAGTTTTTATATATTCATGATGAAAATGAGGCAATTAAAGGCCCAGCAAGGGATTTAAAATTCTATGAAAGATTGGTTGATCCACAAGCAAGTCCATACGGGATTATTTTGTATAGTGATGCCGGTTCTAAAGATGATATGCCGTTTTCAGGTTGGAAGTATCAGCCTGAGTATTTTAAAAATGGTTGGGCATTTCACATTGGTGAAAATTCAGTAAATATCAATGAGCCATTGTGTATTTATGTGCCATTTTTCGATACGAATTTAAAGCCAAAATATCCGCTGGGAGAAAAATTTAAAAGTATTGACGAAGTTATAATATATTCTCCCTCTATATCGGAAACACTGGCTATCACGAATTCAGCAAAAAGACTAAAAATTGAAAAAGGAGATGAACACTTGATAGAAATTACATTTAATATTGAAAGGACTGCTCATACAAAAGATTTTAGGCCATTAATTCCATTGATTGTGAATTGGTAAATTTAACTGGGTTATTTAATCCATCCACCGGTAGCCTGTAGTGGTTGCAGGTTATCAACAGCATTTACCCAGATAGCGAGCGCATAGCGTTGAGCATCAAACTGGCTTGTAGTTTTAATAGCTAAATTCCATTCGCCATTATTTGATAAAAGTGACTGTTTATTTAATACAACAAAGTCTTCAGTAAAAAGTTTACCATCGTTTTCTCCGCTCTCTACATTTGTTTTTATGCCGAAGCCAAGTAACGCTACGTTGAGTCGCAGTGGTATTTTATGTTGATAACTTACACTGAGTTTATCAGTTGATAAATTGGCTGTTAATATTCCTGTTTTATCAGGGGAGCCGGGTAAAGCTTTTCCTCGATACCAGCCACGCCACTCTTTGCCATCAAATATAAACCCGGGGGTATAAACCGAACTGACGGCCCCTAGATTATGATATTTTCTCTGACGGTGTGAAAATTGCCTGTTTGAAAATGGATCCTTCCAGCCCAGGTAGTCCCAGTAATCTACGTGGAAAACCACGGGAATAAACTGCTGCCATAGTTGTGGATGAGACAGTTGTTTTGACACCCAGCGTTCTGCTGGAGGACAGCTGCTACAACCCTGCGAAGAAAATAGTTCCAGTAAGTGGGTTTTTGAGTTCGTACTTTGAAATGTTTGCGCCTGAATGGCTATTGAGGCTGTTAGTAAGCTACAAAATAAAATCACATACTTGAACATATTATTCTCCTGTGGATTTTAGAAGCACAATAATGCAATGAGTTCAGCGATGTTAACGTTTTGTGATAAATAGTCTAATAAGTGCTTATGGTTAGCTTTCGCCCGTTATCAGCTCTTCAATCGCAAATTCAGGTGTGTCGTGCAAAAACGCTCCGTGGATAGGGTACAGTGCGTTTAGCTTTTCAATATACTGAACTTCATCTTTCATAACAAACACAATCGTTTTTGTATCCGGGGAGTACTTAGGCAGTGATGAGAGCAATACATCAAGGTTACTGACATTAACCCCCGCATAATTATTACCATAACCATAAAAAAATTCAGCAACGATAAAATCCGGCTTATGAGTTTTAAGCGCCTTTATTGCATTGCGACTGGAATTAACTTTTACCTCACGAATGCCCAACTGTTTATAAAGCGCAGATAGCTTTGGATGCGTTGGCGATTCAATAATTGATAGAATTGTCAGTTTCATGGCAAATAGGCTTCGAAAAATACAATAATACTATCAGGCTCTGATAAAATAAACGCAATTGAATCAGTTATTTTAAAGACAGTTTATGGCACTCCTTACATTACGAAATATAAATCTGGGTTTTGGTGGCCCTAACCTCTTTGACTCACTAAATCTTCAAATTGAGCCAAAAGAACGCCTGTGCCTGCTTGGGCGCAATGGTGAAGGTAAATCGACGCTGATGAAAGTTATCGGGGGTATGGTTAAAGCTGATGATGGCAGCATTGAACAACAGCAAAATTTGAAAATTGCCTATTTAACTCAGGATGTGCCGAATGAAATTGAAGGCAGTGTTTATGATGTGGTGTCATCCGGTCTGGAAGGCGTGGGTGAAATACTGAAGAGCTATCACCATTGTAGCCTTGAGCTGGCCGAGGAATATTCTGAGCAGAAGATGCAGGAGCTATCGCGCATACAGCATGACCTTGAAGCTGTGGATGGCTGGAGTTTATCGCAGCAGGTTGAGACCACACTATCATTATTAGAATTACCTGCGGATGAAACGTTTAGCTCACTGTCCGGCGGTTTAAAACGTCGTGTATTATTAGGTAGAGCGCTGGTAACCGAGCCGGATTTACTACTACTGGATGAGCCAACCAATCACCTCGATGTGAGTGCCATTCAATGGTTAGAAGATTTTTTAATTAACTGGAATGGCAGCGTGTTATTTGTTACCCATGACAGATCCTTTTTAAAAAAACTGGCTACACGTATTATTGAACTGGACCGGGGGCAGCTCACTTCATGGCCTGGTAATTATGAAAATTATTTAACTTTAAAACAACAGGCTATTGAAAACGAAGAAAAAGAAAATGCCCTGTTTGATAAACGTCTGGCGCAGGAAGAGGTGTGGATACGTCAGGGCATTAAAGCTCGTAGGACGCGTAATGAAGGTCGTGTGCGCGCATTAAAAGCACTGCGCAATGAACGCTCACAACGCCGCGAGCAGAAAGGCCAGGTTAATATGCAGGTAACGGCACAGGATCGCTCAGGTAAGCGCGTGGTTGAAGTAGAAAATATCAGTTTCAGTTATGAAGGTGTGCCGATTGTAAAAAACTTCAGTACGCTAATTACCCGTGGAGATCGCATTGCGATCTTAGGACCCAATGGTGTAGGAAAAACCACATTAATAAATTTATTGCTAGGTAAACTGGAGCCTGATGAAGGTAAAGTTGAAATGGGCACAAAATTAGAAGTAGCCTATTTTGATCAGTTTAGATCTGAGCTGGATTTAAAGAAAAGTGTCAGAGATAATTTAGCACCGGGTACAGATAAAATTGAAGTGGCGGGCAGAGAAAAGCACGTGATGAGTTATCTGGGAGATTTTTTATTTGTTCCTGCACAGGCAAACACACCGGTAAGCACATTATCCGGTGGCGAGCGCAATCGTTTAATGCTGGCAAAGTTATTTGCAAAGCCCTTTAATCTTTTAATAATGGATGAGCCGACGAATGATCTGGATGTGGATACGCTTGAGCTATTAGAAGAGTTATTAATGAATTACGAAGGCACACTTATTCTCGTGAGTCATGACCGGGCATTCGTTGATAATGTGGTAACCAGCACACTGGTGTTTGAAGGCGATGCACAGGTATTTGAATATGTGGGTGGTTATGAAGACTGGCTAGAACAATATAACTATAAGCAATCTAAAATCAAAGTTGAGTCTGCTAAAAAAGTATCTAAAGAGCCTAATACAAATAAACAGGAAAAAAAGACGCTAAAAAAACTCAGCTTTAAAGAACAGCAAGAGCTTGATGAATTGCCGCAAATAATAGAAGCACTGGATACTGAGCAAAAACTACTAACTGAAAAAATGTTGGAAGCTAACTTCTATCAGCAGGAAAAAGAAATAATCACAGCAACGACAAAACGGCTTGAAGAAATTGAAGAAGAATTATCAGCAGCCTATGGAAGATGGGATGTGCTGGAAACTGAATAAATGCCCATTAAAAAATATAAGATAATAATTTTTATTCTAACTGTTTTTCTTGCCTCCTGTGGGGGAGAAAAAGAAACCGTTACTACAAAGCAGGCAGATATAGATTATGATATTTTATTAAGAGGTAATAATAAAACAATATCTTTTGTAAATCAGGTAAGGCCTGTGCTGGAAAAACGCTGTATCGTATGCCATGGTTGTTACGATGCACCCTGCCAGTTAAAGATGACCTCTATAGAGGGTATTAAGCGCGGAGCAAATCCTAAGAGCGTTTATAATAGTGAGCGTTTAATAGAGGAAGTGCCAACACGGTTGTTTGTGGATGCCCATACAGAAGAAGAGTGGAGAAAGAAAGGATTTCATAGTGTATTAAATGATGAGACCAGCGCTGATAAAGACAATGCAGAAAATAATTTACGTAATTCTGTATTGTATAAAATGTTGCGTCTTAAGCAGTTAAATCCACAGCCAAAAGTTGGAATGATTAATGACAGTTTTGACCTGAGACTAGGTAGAAAACAATCTTGTCCTACAAATAATAAGTTCGGTGAATACGAAAATAAATTTCCAACGCAGGGAATGCCATTTGCGATGCCAAACTTATCAGACGAAGAATATCATGTATTAGTAAAATGGATTTCTCAGGGATTACCTGATGATAGTAATAATGTATTACCTGATACCACAGTAACACAGATAAAAGAATGGGAGACTTTTTTAAATAAAAGTGATCTAAAACATCAGTTAGTTAGTCGCTATCTGTATGAGCATCTTGTTTTAGGGCATATCCATTTTAAAAATGCTAATAACCGGGAATTTTTTCAATTGGTTCGTTCATATTCTCCCCCGGGTGAAGCGATAGATGTAATCGCAACAACGCGTCCATTTGATAACCCAGGGGTGGATAAATTTTATTACCGTTTAAAATACTACAAATCTTCTATTGTTGATAAGACGCATGTTGTCTATGAGTTTTCCGCTGAGCGTATGCGGCGATACCGGGAATTGTTTTTTACAGAAGACTACACAATTACGAAATTACCGTCTTATTCTTCAGAGATAGCAACCAACCCTATAAAAGCATTTGCAGAAATGCCCGTTAAATCGAGGTACAAATTTCTACTCGATGATTCTAAATTTTTTATTGAAGGTTTTATTAAAGGCCCGGTATGTCGGGGGCAGGTTGCGCTAAATGTGATAGAGGATAATTTTTGGGTGTTTTTTACCGCACCTGATAAGTTACGGGTAAATACTGATAATCAATATATGGATAAAATGTCGGATACACTAAATCTCCCGACACAGGAAGGAAACACATTCAATATATTTAAAATCTGGACCATGTACTGGGATAATCAGAAAAAGTACATGCTAACCCGACAGAATGATTATGAAAACATACCAAAAATCAATCTGGATCAGGCCATGCAATATTTCTGGGATGGCAGCGATAGCATGGATAAAAATAACCGGAGCCTGACTATATACCGACATTATGATAGTGCATCAGTAAAGCAGGGATTACTCGGTGATTATCCAGAATCAACCTGGGTACTGGATTTTCCAATACTTGAACGGATACATTACTTACTGGTTGCAGGTTATGATGTGTATGGCAATGTGGGGCATCAAATAAACACCCGCATTTATATGGATTTTTTACGTATGGAAGCGGAGAATAATTTTCTGGCATTCATTCCAGTTTCACAGCGTAAAAAATTACAGGACTCATGGTATGTTGGTATTAGACAGGATGTAAAAAAATATTTTGAACAACCCACTGAATGGTTAAATCATCAGGTAGTTGAGGGGTATAAAACAGACGATCCGCAACGTGAGCTTTATAACAGGCTTGAAGAAAGTATGATAAAGTCCAGTGATAATTTTGACTACCTAAATCGTTGTGAATCTGAAAAGTGCAAAAAAGTTAAACTTTCAGGCATCGATTATCATATTAAGCGTATTGATAAAATTAAGGGGAAAATATTACAGGTATTTCCCGATGTCTCATATGTGAAAGTTATTGGTGAAATAAATAACCAGGTCTATACACTTATACGTAATAAAGCCTACAAAAATATAAGTTTTATACTCGACTCAGTTGAAAAACGAGACACATCATTAGATACCCTGAGTATTTATAAGGGAATACTCGGTTCTTATCCGAACTTCTTTTATGTGGTGCAGGAAAAAAATATAGAAAAATTTGCTGATAGGGTAACTGCAATTAAGAGCAGGGATGACTACGAACGGTTTGTAAGTATTTATGGAGTGAGAAGAACCGCCTCTAAATTCTGGCAGGAAGCAGACTGGTTTAATGCACAGTTTGCTAAACAGAACCCGATTGGCTACGGTATATTCGATTTGAATCGGTATAATAATCGATAAAAATATTCAACAAAAAGCTTGACATAATATGTCGGCCAGCATAAAGTCCAACCATGACATAATATGTCGTCAACCAGGGAGACAAAGAAATGAATCTACAAGATCTCGGTTTACATTTTACAGATGTGAATCTGGAAGGATATCAATTTGAATGCCAGTTAATATCTGGTGAAGTTGAAGTGCTACAGGTTGTTATAGAAGGGTTTGAAGAGATTCCTGTCTATATATCAGCGACCGATATGCAAATATTATGCATTGCTTATTTATGGACTGAAGATGAGGTGAAAGCTAAGTCTAAAGCCGAAATGATGGAAGTAATGCTGGATATGAATATACCAATGCCCCTCTCTTCGTTCTCAAAAATCCAGGGCAGGTATGTTGTATTTGGTGCGCTATCCATTAATTCTAGATTTGAAGATGTTGTGCATGAAGTGGTTACTCTGGGTGAAAATTCAGTTGAAGCGATCTCAATTATGTCTGAGTTTTTGAAGTAAGTGCTATAACGAAAGGAATAATTAAGAGGAAAAAGATTATGGGTGTGCTATCTAAAATTTTTACCGCCATTCGTGGCGGAGCAAGAGAAGCCGGAGAAGCGGTTGTCGATGTAAATGCGGTGCGAATATTTGAGCAGGAAATAGTTGACTCAAAAAATCATATTAAAAAAGCCAAAGACAGCCTGACCACAGTCATGGCTGAAAAAATGCAGGCGGCGCGAAAGCTTGATGCCATTAAAAATGATATTGCTGAAAATGAAAACTATGCGATTAAAGCGATGGACAAGGGTGATGAGTCACTTGCACTGCAAGTAGCCGAAAAAATCGCCAGTCTTGAAGTTGAGCTTTCTGAGCAACAGCAGGTTCATGATAACTGTGCCTCGCATATTGAAAAGTTGAAAAGCATGATTCAATCTGCAGAGCGACAAATCAGTGAAAACCAGAGACAGCTGAATATTGTTAAAACGACTGAAAGCGTACATAAAGCAACTTCGGCAATTAATGATAACTTTATGTCTTCGGGCTCACAAATTGTTAATGCCAAAGAGTCGCTGGAGCGTATTCAAAAGCGTCAGCAAATGCGTGAAGATAAGCTCAAAGCAGCACAGGAACTTAAGTCTGAAGAATATGATCAACCACTTCAGGACAAGCTAAAAGAAGCTGGCATAATGGCTAGTGATTCAACGAGCGCGAATGATGTGCTTGAACGCCTGAAGGCTAAAAAATAATAGTCATTATTTACACCCCGTACAACGGGGTGTTTTTTATTGAGAAAAATATGAAAAGTTTATTTAAAGCTATATTTTCTTCTTTTAAAAAAGAGAAAGTATTACGTTCACTTGATTCTTTAGCAGAGTTACAGATTAAAGACTATATTCGTTTAAATGATAGCTTTGCATTACCCGCTGAGTTACGGGGTAAAACATTTCAGGTCGAGTCAATAGACAGTTATTTCTACGGTGAGAGTTTAAGTATCGAGTGGGCTCTACAGGGCGATACTAAAAAGAAGTTATATCTTTCTTTAAGTGATTTAGGTGATGAAAATAAAATTGTATTAAGTTATCAGCTTAAAAAGAAAGAAGTTGAGAATATTTTTGGCTGGGAGAATATCAAAAAGCAGTATAAACCAGATTTCGAAGAAAAATTGATCTGTAAAGACATTTCACTATTTGATGGTTGGCTATGTAAAAGTTATGATCGGCGTGAGTGTGCTGGCAAGGGTACCTATTTTTCCGGTGATTACAGGAACAAAACCAGACCGCAAGGCGGTGAAGATTTAACTTATTTTGAACTGTTCGATGAAGATGAAAACTTCTCGATTGATATAGAAATGTGGAGTAAAGATGAAGTTGATGTATTCATTTCCATATTGAGGCCTGAATCTGATATACATGAGTTTTGGGCTGTATAAAATGGTTGAAAGAGAGTTGCCAGAAAAATGGAAAAAAGAAGAAAAAGCAATTAAAGCAATTCAAATGGCTTTCGATCTAGATGAAAAAATTCAATATATAATTCGTCGTGAAGCGTTGGATATGGAAATCAATCCGAGTGAAAGAATGCGCCAGATACTTGGCTTAAGCAGTAATAAAACGCCACAACGACCAAGATTATCCATTTCTCTCAAACCCGATGATTTTGATATACTGGCGGATAGATATCAGGTTGATGTAACGGACAAGCGAGCGATTAAACAGCAGGTAAGCCTGGAATTACAAAAATATGCGAAAGGAATAAACTTTAAGAAAAATAAATAGAATTTTATTCACTATAGATTAAGCTCAATAAAGAACACAGTGATAGATAGCCAGCCATAAAAGTTTATAGTCAATTAGTCATCTTTGTCGTTAACCCACTTTAAATTATTACAATAAATTATTTTAAAATTCGAGTTAGAATAACTCAGTAGCACCGGGGCATCCCTGGAGTAAAATAAGAATAAAATACATATGAGGTTAGTATGGATATTGAGATAGAACAGATATTAAGAGACATCTACAGCACTGCGAGTCTACTTGCTTTATATATAGTTATATTTTTTGTAGCCAATATTATATACAGTAAGAAAGCAGGATATGACGTTAAAAAAGAAATAGTACAAAATGATAATATGGCTGTAGCTGTGTCGCTGGCAGGTTACCTTATAGCCATCAGTATAATCTTTATTGGGTGCGTATTGGGTCCTGGCAAAGGTATTCTGCAGGATTTAATAATTGTAGTTAAGTATAGCGCGCTTGGAATTGTGCTGTTATATGTGGCTCATATTATAAATGATAAGTTAATTCTGTATAAATTCAAAAATGTAAAAGAATTGGTTGAAGACAAAAATGTGGGTACTGGAGCAGTGCAGGCCGGTTCTTATATTGCATCGGGATTAATTATTGCTGGTTCAGTTCATGGTGAAGGCGGTGGCCTAATTACGGCTACCGTGTTTTTCTTTTTGGGTCAGCTGGCGCTAATTCTATTTGCAAAAATATATAATCTAATTACCAGTTTTGATGTGCATGATGAGATAGAAAAAAATAATTATGCTGCTGGGATTGCAGTGTCAGGGACATTAATTGCGTTGGGGATTATACTTGCAAAAGCAGCTGGTGGTGATTTTATAAGCTGGGAGCATAATGTATTTGTTTTTGTTGTTGATGCGTTAATAGCATTTATTTTATTGCCATTATTCAGAATAGTTATCGATAAATTAGTAATATCAAACGAGGATCTTAACAAAGAAATAGCAGTTGATAAAAATATCGGTGCGGGATTATTAGAATTTGGAACAACAGTGGGATTCGCTGCTGTTTTAATATTTGTGATATAAAAAGGGGTGCCGATGAAGATATCATACATAATAGGCGTATTTAGTGTTATTTGTTTTGTGTTTGCATTAATTTATTCTGGGGAAATATCAGATGTTGAATCAAAAACTTTAACAGGTGTTGGTGGTGATTATGGGCCCTTAGTAGTAAAAGAAAAAAATTCCAGTTATGAAATTACAATTTCAAATTATGTCCAGCTTAATAAATGGAGTTATATTGAAGTGGAGGTGCTGGATGAAAAAAAGCAGCATTTATTTAGCTTTGGTGATGGGATGTGGCATGAATCAGGATTTGATGATGAAGGTGCTTGGGAAGAATCTAAAACCAATTATTCTATGGATGTAACATTTAAAAAACCCGGCGAATATTACTTTAAAATTATTTCAGAACGAAATGACGGGGAAGGCCATCCTATAGTTTTTAGTACAGTGCAGAAAAGGGGCAGTAATGTCGTCTTTATTTCATTAGGTGTAATTAGTTTGTTAATAGCTGGATTAGTTTATTATATTGGAACGAAGAGCAGGCTAGAAGAAAACACCGATAAGAAGTCTAAAATAGTTTTAAGCATTGTACTAGTAATAATATTTATCTGGGCACTTTCATATAGCATGAAGGGTTATGGTTACATGGGTTATAACGGCTATAGTCATGGCCCGTCATTTTTCTATTTCGGAGGCCCCGGTATTTTTCATAGCCCGAGTAACAGAGAAGGCAGTATCAGTGGAGCCGGGCAGCGTGGTGGTGGTTTTGGTGCAGGTAAGTAGTGAAGGATAAAGAAACTAAAATTCTGATACTTTCAGTATTTATAGCCGGTTTATGTTCAATAATATATGAGTTACTAATTGCAACGGCTTCGTCATACTTTTTAGGCGATAGTATTAAGCAGTTCTCAATTACGATTGGTGCCTATATGGCGGCAATGGGCGTAGGTTCATACTTTTCCAGACTAATATCAGATAAAAATTTATTAATAAAATTTATTTCTTTTGAATTATTGCTGGGGCTGATTGGTGGATTAAGTGTTCCACTCCTGTATGCATCTTTCGCTTATACAAGTTACTTTCAGACCAGCTCAATACTATTAACCCTTTTAATCGGTTTACTTATCGGGTTGGAAATTCCATTTCTTAGCAGGTTACTTGAAAAATATTATTCTCTAAAAATCAACATATCTACAGTTTTATCGGTTGATTATTTTGGAGCATTAATTGCGACTATAATATTTCCTTATTTATTGCTGCCGGTTCTCGGTACATTTAAAACCAGTATATTTTTCGGTTTAGTTAATATGTCGATTGCGGTAATATTATTATGGGCTTTTTCTGATATTATTTCATTTTCAAAAAAGAAAATTCTCTGGCTACATACAATATTTGTAACGCTATTACTTGGCACGACTTTTATGTTGTCTAACACATTATTAAGTGAGTGGAGTAATAGTCTTTATACGGATCGGATCATTTTTGCAAAAGAAACAGCCTATCAGAATATTGTCATGACAAAACATAAAGAGGATGTACGACTGTATTTAAATGGTAACTTACAGTTTTCATCGTCTGATGAGTATCGTTATCATGAAGCATTAGTACATGTGCCTATGAACTATGTTGAGCTGCCTGAGAAAATACTGGTATTAGGCGGTGGTGACGGACTTGGTGTGAGGGAAATACTGAAACATACATCAGTAAAAAATATAACCTTAATTGATCTGGATCCTGAAATTACCCGGCTTGGCAGTGAAAATAAAAATATATTGCGGATAAATCAAGGCAGTATGAATAATAGCAAGTTAGAAATACACAATGAGGATGCCTTTAAATATTTGATGAGTAGCAATGAGTTATATGACGTTATTATTATTGATTTGCCCGATCCGAATAATCCATCGCTTGCAAGATTATATAGTCGGGAGTTTTATAAACTGGTAAAGCTTCATCTTACTCAAAAGGGTGTATTTGTTACTCAGGCAACCAGTCCTTTTTTTGCCAGAGATGCCTTCTGGACAATTTTCTCCAGTGTTAAATCCTCAAATATTTCTAATGTAATTCCTTATCATATAAACGTTCCCTCATTTGGTGAGTGGGGATTTGTGTTGGGTACTAATAAAAATATTGACAAAAATAAATGGAATTTGAATATTACAACTCGTTATATTGATGAGAGCATTCTACAGAAAATATGGATATTTGGAAAAGATATTGCGTACAAAAAATTTGAACCCAACACAATAGATCATCCACGGGTGTTGGATTTATATTTAAAAGGCTGGACTTACTGGAATTAGGCCGAAGAATTATAGTGATGTCAGATAAAACGAATAATAAAATTAATCTCGATCGATTTTTAGCGGCAGTAATTTTTATTACTTCAATATGGATAATATCAACTCTTAAGCTATTTTCTTTTTTGCCAGATTTTGTTCCCATGCTACTACCGCGTAATGTCTCAGCTTTGCCCGGCATAATAAGCATGCCATTTTTACACGGTAGTTTTGCGCACTTAATGTCTAATACATTTCCATTGATTATATTTTCTATATTAATTTCACTAAAAGGCAATCAGTATTTTTTAAAAATAACAGTTTTAATTATAATTATTTCAGGTGTTTTATTATGGTTGATGGGTAGAAATGCGTATCACATTGGTGCGAGTGGATTGATTTTTGGCTATTTTGGTTTTCTGTTATTAAGAATGTTTTATTCACCCAGCTTATCAACCATTATTATTTCAGTCGGGGTTTTTGTATTGTACGGAGGTATTATATTTGGAATATTTCCCCAGACAGGAATTCAGGCGGGTGTCAGGGGTGAAAATATTTCATGGGAAGGGCATCTGTTTGGTTTAATTTCGGGAATTGCCGTTGCTAAAATGATGAATAAAGAATGACTGGACTGTATCAACTTTTAAATATTTTTATGATATCTTTCTTTCATGGCCGTATCGGTTAAAGATCGGCCTCTGTCAATTAACATGATTTCAGCTCTTTGTGCATTGAGTCCTTTTTTAATGATATTGAGCGCTTTTTCGGGATGTCCATCTCCACAGGTATAAAAATCAACAGATGCATACGCGTATTCGGGCCAGGTATGGATGGATAAATGCGATTCTTCTATAATCACAATACCCGTAATACCCTGGGGTGAGTACTGATGAAAAACAGATTTTACAATGGTTACATTTGCCGCAGTTGCCGCTGCTTCGAGAAGCTCAGTAAGTAATGACTGATTTTCCAGCGCATCGGTATTGCAATCAAATAATTCAACTAATAAATGCTGGCTTTTAATATTCATATTGGTTTATGTTGGTAAATAAATTTGCTGATTAATAATTAAATAAGTTAATACAAAGCTATTATTGCATTATTAAATGCCGCTGTGTCAGTAATAAAATGCAGAATTCATATAATTTTATGAAGTGCATAAAAAGGTAGAATGTTGCAACTTGTCTAAAAACCAGTTTAATGAGCGGCCATTTTTCCCCGTTCGCCAGGCTAAAAATGTGATGGCATTTTGATGCTCGGTTTCAATTTTCTTTTCTATTAGTAAACCTTGTTCGAGTTCATTTTTAATCAGGAATCGAGGCAGAAAACCTACACCAAGACTCATGATGTGAGCCTGAATTTTAGTTCTAAAATCTGGAACAGTAAAAATATCCTGACCGTTAAAAATACCTGAAGTTCTCGGTGTTAAACTACGAGAAGTATCTGCGACGGCAATAACCCGATATTTAGAGATAACCTGTTCAGGTATTGGGTCTTCTAATTTGGCAAGAGGATGTCGTGGTGCAATAACAAAAATCCATTCAATCTCACATAACTTGCGTGTGTGATAGCCGCCACCGGCTGGGCCGTTATCCGGTGCTCCAATAACCAGATCAGCGCGTTTACTCATCAACGCATCCCAGGTACCACCATAAACTTCCCGGTGTAATTTAATACGGGTACCGCTTTGCAGTTTATAGAATTCGTGGATGAGTTCTAACATACCATCAATGGGTAGCATATCTGCGATTGCAATATTTAGCTCAGCCTCCCAGCCATCCGATACTTTTTTAAGCTGATTTTCAAGGCTGGAAACCGCGTCTAGTAACTGGCGCCCTTCTGCTAACAGTAATTTTCCAGCATTCGTCAATGTTGCACGATGACCGCTTCGATCAAACAGAGAGGTGTCCAGATCCTGTTCGAGCTTCTTCATGCTGTAGGTCACGGCCGAGGGCACACGGTGTAAAGCATCTGCAGCAGCGGCAAAGCTTCCCCGTTTATTTATGGCGTCGAGTACGGTTAATGCGTCGAGTGTTAATTTCATTCAAATATTTTAACCAACTTATGCAAATATTTCCAATTTTATTAATGCAACTGTCTGATTAATCTGAAGTCTCAGTATAAGAATATCATTGAGTCATTACATTGTTATATCTGAATTAGTGATTAGGCATAGATTAATTAAGGATATTGGAAATGTCAGCAGCTAGAAATACATTAAGAATTAATCAAAAATTATTAGATATTGATTTCAATATATTTGTACAAGTTATAAAAAAAATAACTGCAATCATTCTAATAATATTGATGTATGCCCTGATGGGGCATGACGTATTTGCACAGGAATACTCACCAGAGCCCTACTGGGAAGGTACTTTGGGGCCGTTAAATATACGTTCAATGTCCCCTGGCCAAGCCTTACGGCTTGCTCCTTTACCCCGGTCACCCTATGGTTTGCCCGCAGGAGAAACGGAATTACAGTTTCACATTGCAGCCGCCAGTATTTATTTATCCTCACCCGGAACGTATCTGGTGGATTTTAATTTTACGGATACGCGTCTGGCACTAAATCATGGATTTGAAAATGGCTGGTCGGCAGAGTTTTCATTTAATGATCGACGGATTCAGAATTTATATCTTGATGAGCTAGTGGTCGCATTTCATGATGGATTTGGAATAGAGCAAAATGGTCGCGATGAAAATAAAAATCAGACACGTATTAATACTCCTCAGTACTCTGCTAATTTTGGTTCTGAAATTGATGGCGCCTTTTCACAGACACTGGGTTTGTCGATTCAAAAAATATTAATTGATAAAACAGTTGAGTGGCCTGCGCTTGCTTTAATATTTAATTCCAGTTTTGAGACACTTTCCAATGGCTTTATTGAAAAAGGCGCGGTTGATTATGGTGTGCAACTAACGATGGCGCAGAAAAAATCCTCGGGGTATTTATTTGCAAATATTTCCTATACACGTTTTGGCTCAGGTAAAACACTGGAAGTTATTCCGTTATCAGAAGATCAGTTTTCCGGTATGCTGGGATATGAATTTACGGTGGATACAAATGAAGCTTTTATTGTGCAGTACTTATTTAGTGAGGGTGTTATCGTTGATTTAGGTGCACTGGAAGATGTGAGTCATGAGATTCATTTAGGCTATAAATGGCGTACAAAACAGAATATTATTGAAGTCGGATTGGTAGAAAATATTGTGAATTTTGATAACGGGCCTGATGTAGCATTTACATTTGGTGTAACGCATAGAATATGATGTTGAAATTAAATATTTGCCATAGAGAATACAGAAAACCATACTGTGGTTGATATAACAGTAGTTAAACAAACAGTAAAACGCTGTATTCTCCGCATCATCATGCCAAAGCTAATTAAAAACTACTAAAGCGGTTAAAAACGGACTTATATAAATTAATTAAACTGAATAGATGTATTAGGAAAAATAACTAAAAGGGCAGCCATAGTTTCATCAAAATTTTCTTTAAGCACGGTGAATTTTAAATTGCTTAAATCATTATCGTATAAATCAATTATTAAATAATCTTTTGCTAAGTCTTTTATATTGCACATTGGGAAAACCGGCAGCAATTCGGGCGTATCATAAATGTGGATTTTATTAATTTTATTAAATTCAAAATCAAACATATAGTACTTTTTTTCAAAGACAACAACTGCATCAAAGCCCTGATTTATTTTTCTTAACTGCTTGCCACGTTCATGTGCCCGTATAACTATTTTATCATTAAAAACTTTCATAGTAGATTCTTCGTCATACCAGAACCCACGAGAACCACAAGCACCTTTAGGGTCAGAAGTACCCCAAATAGCATTTTGTAATACTGGAATGGCCTGCTCTGACGTCATATTATTCTTGATAGACAGTGTGTTATCACTGGGTTCATATGTGCTGGAGCAGCCAAATAAAAGCGTTATAAAGAGCAGTAATAATAATTTTTTCATTGTGTTTTTGACCATGAGTACCTGAAATCTAAAAACTAATAAATTTTACTGTGTCAGTATTAACTATTTAATATATAAATGAGTAGAACATCATCAACAGACTACACAATATCTATATTAATATCAATTCGTTAAGTAATGTGAGTTTAGTTTCTGAGGGTATATAAATGGATAAGAATTTAGAGAATAAAAATAAGGGTGACTGAATAGCCACCCTTATTGTTGTATGTAGCCTGTATTGCTATATATAAGTAAGCTGAACGTTATAAATTAGCTACAGCCTTTAGGACGTGGTAAGCCAGCAATTTTATTTGCACACTTAATCAAACCCGTTGGGAATAAAGAGTAGATATACTTCTGATCGCTCTTATCCTTGCCGTATTCTTTTTTCATTAACTTAGAAAAAGCGCGTGGCTCGCACACGGTGCCGTTTGCCTGAAAATAATCACGGGCCATTTTTATTATGTTCCAGTGCTCTTCAGTTAACTCGGGTACATTTTCACTGATGGCTATCTGAGCAGCGAGTTCTTCGCTCCACTCATCTAAATTTAACAGCCAACCAGCTTCGCTTAATTCAATTGTTTTACCGTCAACAATCGCTTCCATTACTTCACCTCGTAAAATATAAATAATCTTGACTAATTTGGTCAGGTATTATCCACGAAATACGCATGGGAGGCAAATATATTTAGCGTATTTATTAGACAGTCGTCTTAGTGCATGATAATGTTAGTTTTTTCGCCTTTATGAGTGACTTCAGCTAAGCTTGTTATCAAGTATTAGCTCAAGTTATGTGGGAAGCTTATGTCAGATCAAAAAATTGATATATTCAAAGGTGTCCTCCCGGGGGAGAAACTATATAAAATTGCGCCCACCCGGGACGAAGATGGTAAGTCTTTTGTCGATTTTATGCTGATTATTCCCAAGTTGAAAAAAAAGCCACAGAACTATATTGATCGCACCCTGCAGGATATTCAAATGGTGTTAAGTCGTTACAGTGCTGATGTGGTTTTTGCCAACATGGACTTAAAAATCAACTGTTTATGGGTGTCGCACAAGGCAAAGCCGGGCCTTTGCAAAGAGCTCACCAGTGCCATTCGCCAGTACGTGCCCGAGGCCATGCTGGTGGGTGATGTTTCCCGATAGCCTCTAAAAGCCCAGAAAATAAGCCCGGAAAATAAGCCCGGAAAATAAGCCAAGACCCATGACTGAAACCGTAATTGATGAAGCTGTGTTTAATGAAGTCGCCAGTTTAATGGGGGATGCATTAAGCTCTTTTATAGAAACCTACCTGGATAATTCACCAAAATTACTGGCCGCTATGAAAGATGCGATACCCGCGGATGATCTTGGTGCGGTGGTGCATAATGCCCATCAGCTTAAAGGGGGGAGTGGCAGTATAGGTGCGATGCTTGTATTTCAACTGGCGAAACAGCTGGAAGAAGACGCGAGGGGGGCAAAAAAAGATAATTTAGCCCGTGTGCTTGCTGAGCTCGAAGTAGCCTATGGGGTGCTGGCGGAGGAGCTAAAAACGCATCTGTAGGATTAAGTGAACTCCAACCAGCGGTTATCACGCTTGCGAAAAACTTTAGCTATTTAATTCGATCACGCCCATCTGCCACAGCTTTCAACACCTGCTCAGGAGCCGTGCCGCCAATATGATTGCGCGCCGCCACCGAACCTTCCAGGGTTAACACATCAAATACACCGGCTTCAATAATATCTGAAAATTGCTGTAACTCCTGCAGTGACATTTCGCTCAGGTCCTTGCTGGTTTCAACTCCGTAAGCCACGGCTTTTCCGACTACTTCATGGGCATCGCGAAACGGCAGGCCTTTAACGACGAGGTAGTCAGCCAGATCCGTTGCAGTGGAAAATCCCTGTTTGGCAGCGTTATACATATTGTCTTTTTTGGTTTCAATTGCGGGGATCATGTCTGCAAATGCACGTAAAGATCCTAATATTGTATCGATTGTGTCGAATAGCGGCTCTTTGTCTTCCTGGTTGTCCTTGTTGTAGGCCAGTGGCTGGGACTTCATTAATGTCAGTAAAGAAATTAAATGGCCATTTACACGGCCGGTTTTACCCCGCACCAGTTCCGGAACGTCCGGGTTTTTCTTTTGCGGCATTATTGATGAGCCGGTGCAGAAACGGTCTGGCAGATTAATAAAGTTGAACTGTGCACACGACCATAACACCAGTTCTTCGGAGAAGCGTGATAGATGCGTCATTAAGATTGCCGCATCGGCACAGAACTCAATTGCAAAGTCGCGATCGCTTACTGCATCCAGTGAATTGCGGCAAACATCGTCGAAATGCAGTTGTTCTGCTGTGAAATATCGGTCTATTGGGTACGTTGTACCGGCAAGTGCAGCAGCGCCCAGTGGCAGAACATTCAGGCGACGAGCACAATCCTTAAGGCGTGACGCATCCCGTTGCATATTTTCAAACCAGGCCAACATGTGATGACCAAAGGTAACCGGTTGTGCAACCTGTAAATGGGTGAAACCGGGCATAATGGTGCTGGCTTCACGCTCGGCCAGATCAAGCAGACCGGTTTGCAGACGGCGAATTTCTGAAATGGCAAAACTAATTTGTTCGCGCAGGTAAAGGCGAATATCGGTTGCGACCTGATCATTACGTGAGCGTCCTGTGTGCAGGCGTTTGCCGGCATCACCCACCAGCTCGGTGAGGCGCGCTTCGATATTCATATGCACATCTTCACGGGCGATAGACCAGTTAAAATCACCCGCGGTAATTTCCTGTTCAATCTGGTCAAGGCCTTTTAAAAGTGCCTGCAGGTCTGCATCCGACAGCACGCCAATTTTGGTGAGCATGCGGGCGTGGGCACGGGAGCCTTCAATATCTTCACGGTACATGCGCTGGTCAAACTGAACTGAGGCGGTAAAGGCCTCGACAAAAGCATCGGTGGGTTCGGTGAAGCGGCCACCCCATAACTTTTCGGGTTGTTTTTTTGTGGATGTGTCGGGGCTGGAAGACTTGCTCATGGTGATGATGAATCCTGAACTGGTTTTGAATTAGCGCGGAGTATAGCAAAAGTGCAACCGCTAACCAATGGCAAGGACCGGCAACTGGCTCGCGCCCGCGTTGTGGCTGTGTATTTATATATTTCACAAATAGCAGAATTATCGTATAGACTGAGTAGATGGAAACGGAACTGAATTCGAATCGGGGGTTTATCCCTAACCTGTGCGACGTTTCGGCGGTGTTTTTGCTGATTTTAATGGTTGAATTATTATCACTACTGCTGGCACTGGCACATACGGAACTCGCGGGCTTCTGGGAGCGTCTGGCTCTAATTTCATTATTCGCACAATGGTTGGGGCTGGTGAATGCCAGCCTGCTATGTCTGCTTAAAAATTGGCTAAACAGGCAAACAGTCATTATCTGCGCCCTGTCGAGCTTCATCCTGATGTTGCTCGCAACCTTATTTTTTAGTGGTCTTGCGGTGTATATGAGTGCCGAGCTGGGCCTGTCTGTGTCGGACAATGAGCCGGCAATAATCTACTTTTTTTTGCGGAATCTAGCAATAAGCAGCATTATTTATGCGGTGGTTTTGCGCTATTTCTATGTTCAGCATCAGTGGCGAGCCAATTTAGAAGCGCAAAGCCTTGCCCAGTTACAGGCCCTGAAAGCGCGAATTAGGCCACATTTTTTATTTAATAGCATGAATACCATTGCTAGCCTGGTACATATTGATGCCAGTAAAGCCGAAAAGGCGGTGGAGGACTTATCAGATTTATTTCGCGCCAGTCTGCAGGAAGAAACGAATCACACGTTACAGGACGAATTAGACCTGGTTTCAAGTTATCTGGATATCGAACACCTGCGTCTCGACCAGCGCCTGGCCATTGAGTGGCAGCTTGATAACGCGGCCATGGAAATTTCAACCACAACAGAAGTGCCATCCCTATGCCTGCAGCCACTTGTAGAAAATGCAATATATCATGGGGTTGAGCCACTGGCAGAAGGTGGAAAAATAAAAATTTCAGCGCAACTTGATAACAATCGTCTATGCTTAAGTGTAAGTAATCCGGTGGCCGAGCACAGTGAAATGAGCCGGCATAAGGGGAATCATATGGCGCAGGCGAATATCAAAGCCCGTCTGCAACTCATGTATGGAAACGAAGCCGATTTTACGATAAATGCAGAGCCAGATCTGTATACGGTTTCAATAGGAATACCTTTAAAACGATGAATATATTGATTGTAGATGACGAACCATTAGCCAGACAGAGATTAATCGGGCTGGTGCAGGGGCTAAATGGCTACGAAGCCTGTGCCAATGCTTCAAACGGTAAAGATGCACTGCGCCTGGCGCAGGAACTAAAACCCGATGTCGTGTTGCTGGATATCCGCATGCCCGGCATGGATGGTATTGAAACCGCACATCACATGAATCGCCTGAGTAAACCCCCGGCGATTGTATTTACCACTGCCTTTAGCGAGCATGCTCTCAAGGCCTTTGAAACCCATGCCGTCGATTATTTGCTCAAGCCCATAAAGCAGGAGAGGCTGAACGAGGCGTTGGAAGCTGCTGCCCGCCTGACAAAACCCCAGCTTGACCAACTTAAATACATGGATGAGCAGCCCAGGGTTCGCACCCATATTTGTGTTAAAACCCGCGGTAGCCTTGAGCTGGTGCCCATCGATAATATCCGCTACTTTTTAGCGGATCATAAATACGTGACCCTGCGCACCGATGACCACGAATGCCTGATTGAAGAATCTCTGAAATCTTTGGAAAGTGAGTTCAGCCATGTCTTTACACGTATTCACAGAAATGCGCTTATTGCTGACAAGTATATGAATGGGCTTGAAAAGAATTCCGAAGGGCATTGCGTTATTACCATTGAAGGCATAGAAGAAAGGCTGGAAATTTCACGCCGGCATTTACCCCATGTGCGTAAAAAAATCAAAAACATAGCAACATTTAAGTAGGGCTTCAATTAAAAAATTAAACGTAAAAGATTAACGTAAATTTGCGGTTATTTGCGTTTATTTGCGCAAGTCTCCTGCTTTACCACCGTTAAGACCATAGCTTCCCCTACGCAACTCTACTAATCTGCGCTAAAATACCGGTTTTTAAATGTCTGGATTTATTCATGCCACAAACCATCCGCATCGCCACCCGTAAAAGTCCACTGGCCCTCTGGCAAGCTGAAGAAGTTTCGCGTCAGTTGCACCTGCTGTATCCAGATATCAATATAGAATTAATTAAAATTATTTCCAAAGGTGACAAAATTCTTGATGCCCCACTGGCAAAAGTCGGTGGCAAAGGCCTGTTTGTTAAAGAGCTGGAACAATCCATGCTCGATGGTGAATCGGATATTGCGGTGCATTCCATGAAAGATGTACCCATGGCTTTTCCCGAGGGCCTGTACCTGCCAATTATTATGGAGCGGGAAGACCCACGTGATGCATTTGTATCAAACACTTATAACTGTCTTGAAGCGCTGCCGGAAAATGCCCGTATTGGTTCCTCCAGCCTGCGCCGTCAGCTACAGATAAAAGAAGTGATGCCCAATGCACAAATGTTAAATCTACGAGGCAATGTGAATAGCCGCCTACAAAAGCTGGATAACGGGGACTACGATGCCATTATTCTCGCCACCGCCGGCCTGCTCCGACTGGAATTTGAAGATCGTATTAAAACCCGCATCACCCCTGAGCAAAGCCTGCCGTCGGTGGGGCAGGGGGCAGTGGGTATTGAGTGTCGAGTAGGAGATGTGGAAATTGAATCCTTAATTGCTCCTTTAAACCACCCCCACACCCACATCCGTTTAAGTGCTGAGCGCGCTATGAACAACCGTTTAAATGGGGGTTGTCAGGTACCCATAGCGGGTTTTGCACTACTTGAAAATAATGAAATATTTTTACGTGGTCTGGTGGGGCGCCCCGATGGCAGTGAAGTAGTACGGGGTGAAATCAGAGGCCCGGCGGAGCAGGCGGAAGCGCTAGGGCAGCGGCTAGCTGAGCAGTTATTAAATGACGGTGCAGATGTTATATTGCGTGAAATGGGAATGATTGATTGAACCGTGCAGACCCATGTAGACATAGGCGCAGGTAAAAAAACAGTTCTGGTGACCCGGCCACAGGCCAGGGCCGCTGAGTTTATCGATTTATTAAATGATAATGGTTTTAATGCACTGGCATTTTCAAGCATTGAGATTAAGCCAGTAAAATTAAATTCTCAGATAGAAAACCAGCTAAAATCACTTAATGATTACGACTATATTATTTTTATCAGCATTAATGCGGTAGAACAAGCAGCTGGATTTATGCAGCAGCTAAACTTAAAACCCCAGTCAGTCAGCACAAAAATAGCCACGATTGGTAAGGCGACTTTTAAAGCTGCAAATCAGGCGGGGTTTAAGGTTGAGATTAGCCCCGAAAGGGGTTTTAACAGTGAGTCGCTGTTAGCGCTAAATGAGCTGCAGAGTGAACAGATTAATGGCAGCCGATGTCTTATTATTAGGGGTATTGGCGGTCTGGATAAACTGGCAGTTGAACTTTGCCAGAGAGGAGCCCAGGTGGACTATGCTGAGGTTTATCGGCGTGAAAAACCTGCGAAGGATAGAAATATCAGTCGCCGGCAACTTAGCGAAAAATGGCAGAGCTTCAAGATAAATGCAATTACGGTTAGCAGTAATGAAGCATTACAAAACCTGTATGATATGCTTGAGCAACCGGGTAAATCGGCTATGCTGAAAACCAACGTTATAGTTGCATCCCAGCGCGGCGTTAGCCTGGCAAAAAAACTCGGGTTTAGATCGGTTATCTGTGCACAGTCGGCAATGAACCAGCACATGCTGGCAGCGTTAAAAAATGAACTTGAACCTGTAAAGTAAATTTAAAGAAAATAAATTATGTCTAATCAAGAAACCAGTTTGTCAAACATTGTCCCTGATGATGAAAAAATCAGTGACGTTAATAACAGTGAAGTTAAAAAGACAAAAGCAAAAAATACAAAGCCAAAAAAACCCGCGGGTTTCTGGGTTCTTTTGTTATTGATTGTATTAGTTGTTGGGGCCGGTTCAGCAGCAGGGTTTTATTTCTGGGAGCAGCAGCAAAAGCAGGCCAGTGAATTACAAAAGCAGCAAACCGCAATTATGTTTTTACAGGGTGAATTAGAAAAAGCCACTAAAAATATTAATAATAATGTTCAGAGTTTGGTGAATAACACAGCGTTTTCAGCGGACTTAAAAAAACAGATACTGCAAACGCAAAGCATTTCACAACAAGCGATTTCTATCGTTAATCGAAACCAGCGCGATTGGGCATTGGCGGAAATAGATTATCTACTACGTATTGCCCATCAGCGTATTGCCGTTGCCAAAGATATTGGCGGTGCCATTGCGGCACTAAAAGGTGCTGATAATAGACTGGAGCAGCTTGGCGATTTAACGTTATATAAAATTCGTAAACAACTCGCAAAAGATATTGGGAGTTTAAATGCAATTCACCAGGCCGATGTTAATGGCATTTCACTAACGCTCGATCAGGCTATTGCAAATTTACCAGAGTTACCCTTTAAATCAGTTAAAGATGAAATAAAAATTCAATTTAATGAAAATGATGCGGTAGAACAGCCAGTGCCAGAAGACAAAACATTTGTCGATTCAATAATGGAAACGGTAAAACAAATTGGCGATATTAAAGTGCATCAGCGTAGTATTCAGGCGGCAAGCAGTGCACAGCAGCAAAGCCAGATAGAGCAATTGTTACGTACCTATTTATTAGGTGCTCGGCTGGCGGCATTGCGGTTTGACCAGACACAATTTTTGCACGAGATAGGACAGGCCAGTGAAATTGTCAGATTGCATTATGATGAAAAAGACAACCGGATTCAGCAACTAAAAAATATCTTGCTTGAATATTCTGCCATGCAGTTAAGTCCTGATTTGCCAGAGTTAACAAAGGCATGGGTTTTATTGCAGAAAGAAATAAAAATACCAACAAAGAAAACGGTTAAATCTGCTGTAGAGGTAGAGAAGATCAATCCAAAGCCAATGGTAAAATCGCAGGCAAAAGTAAAAACAGCCGTAATCGTTAAACCTGCAAACACACAAACGGAAGAAGTTGAAGTGGCAACGCCGGAGGTTAAACAATGAAGCGGTTTATCTTGGCAATATTACTGGCAGTGACACTTGCCGTTATAATTGGCGTTACTGCATTTTACAATGGTGCCGGTTATGTGGTTTTTAGTTTTGCTGAGTATACCGTTGAAACCTCATTTATTTTTATGTTGGGCTTTTTGGCGGCAAGTTTTTTTATTTTTTATTATGTATTACGCAGCCTTTCAAAATTATTATATTTCCCGAATTATATGAGTCGCAGACATACCGAGCGTCAGTTTGAACGTTCAAAAAATGCACTGGTGAAAGGTTTAATTGAAATGTCAGAGGGGCGTTTCGATCAGGCGGAAAAAATATTAATTAAACAGGCGGGTTCCAGCGATACATCTTTACTAAACTATTTAATGGCTGCCAGGTCTGCACAGCAACTGGGTGCATATGATCGACGCGATGAGTATTTAAGGTTGGCGCATGAAGTTACACCCTCTGCGGATATTGCTATAGGCTTAACCCAGGCTGAATTGCAGCTAAGCCACAGACAGTTTGAGCAAGCGCTTGCCACATTAAATCATTTGTCCAGCGTGTCGCCTAAACACGGTTATGTCAAAAAACTACAGGCCCGCGCTTATCAGCAACTGGACGACTGGGATAGTTTAGTGCCGATACTTGGCGATGTGCGCAAGATGAAAGCGCTGGATGAAAAGCAATTGGAAAAAGATGAAGTTGCTGCCTATTCCGGATTATTGAAAACCAGCATTAAACAGGTCGACGGAGATAAAACAGAATCTGTCTGGCAAAAAATTCCGAAACGTTTAAAAACCAATTCTCAACTTATTCATATTTATTGCAGCTACCTGTTAAAAATTAAAAAACATGATGAAGCCGAAATGTTAATTAGAAATCAGCTGAGTGATAACTGGAATGATAAACTGGCTATTTTATATTCGAATATTGCGGTTGATGATTGCACAAAACAACTGGAAACAGCAGAAACCTGGCTACATGGACATGCCAGAAACGCGGTTTTGTTAATGGTGCTTGGCAAGTTGTGTTTAAACTGTCAGTTGTGGGGCAAGGCGAGAAGTTATTTTGAATCGAGTATTGGCATTCAGGCATCAGCCGAGGCCTATTTAAAATTAGCCGAATTACTTGAAACTAAAATGGATGAACAAGAAGAATCGCAGAAGATGTATCGCCTGGGTTTAATGAATGCGGTTGACAGTCAGTTTGAAAATAGTCAGTTAAATTTGTCTACCGATAGTAAACATGGCAGGCCCTTGCTGAAGGTAATTCAGTAGCACAGAAAACTTTAAACATGATCGTTAAAGGAAAAGTGATGAAATACTTATTACTATCATTCATGTTTAGCCTGTTTTCATCGCTGGCACACGCCACCCCCCTAGATATGCGTTTGGAGGCACGCGAGTTGATTCAACGGGCCATGGATCACTGGCGAGGCCTGTCATCCTATTCTGAAGTTAGCATGACTATTCACCGCGCCGACTGGCAAAGAAGCATGTCCATGCGAAGCTGGACCAAAGGTGAAAAAACCTCACTGGTGCGTGTCACAAAACCTAAAAAAGATGCGGGTAATGGCACCCTTACCAAAGATAATAATATGTGGACCTTTGCACCCAAAGTTAATCGCATTATTAAAGTGCCATCTTCAATGATGAGTCAGAGCTGGATGGGCAGTGACTTTTCCAATAAAGACATCAGTAAATCTACTGACATTATTGATCAGTATGAACATAAAATTTTGCAGATTAAAAAACAGGATGGTCATAGGGTTTATATCATTGAATCTATTCCCCATGAAGATGCAGCGATTGTCTGGGGTAAGGAAGTTTTAAGGATACGTGATGACTTTGTTTTGCTGGAACAGCAGTTCTGGGATCAGGATAATATTCTTGTGAAAACCATGCAGGCAAGGGAAATAAAAAAACTCGGCGGGCGTATGGTTGGCAGCATTATTAGAATGGGCAAGCTGGCATCACCTGATGAATGGACGGAAATGTCGATACAGAATATTCGGTTTGATGAGAGTTTTCCAGACAGCCTTTTCACTCTCTCAAGTCTGAGAAATCCGCGTCGGTGAATATTACATTACGCATGGCATGGCGTAATTTGTGGCGACATAAACGCCGTACCTGGCTAACGGTTGGGGCGATGATTTTTTCTAACCTGTTACTGGTGTTTATGATTTCATTGCAGTTTGGCAGCTATCGCATGATGATTGATAACACATTAAAAACCTACACCGGGCATTTACAGGTTCAGCACAAAAAATACAATGATGATCCGAAAATGCGAAATAGTTTTGATAATATTATTGCGCTTTCAAAAAAACTTCGGACACAGTTAAACAATAATAATATTGCCGCCCGTGGCGTGGCTTTTGCAATGACATCAAGTGCAACCCGCTCCTATGGTTTGCAATTAATTGGCGTTGAGCCTGAGTTTGAACCCAATGTTTCCAACCTGTCGGGCCTGATAAGGCAGGGGCATTATTTTTCTGATAGTCATGCGCAGGAAATAATGATTGGTCGGGTGCTGGCACGTAATCTTGATGTGTCCATTGGCGATGAGCTTACCTTGCTAGGCAGTGGCCTTGATGGTTCATTCTCGGCCGGTGTGGTTAAGGTGGCGGGGATTTTTGAATCCGGCAATAACGATATTGATCGCAGCATGGCACAACTTCCCCTCGGTTATTTTCAGTCATTATTTTCCATGCGCAAGCAGGGGCACAATATTGCTATTGTTGCTAACAGTCTGGCGCAGGTGAAAGATTTGCTGAAAACGGTGAGTTCTTTAATTACAGAACGAAAAGAGCTGGTGGTGCTCGACTGGGACCATTTACAGCCAGGATTGAAACAGGCGATACAGGCGGACATCGCCAGCGCCTGGTTTATGTATGCAGTACTTATCGTGCTGGTTGCTTTTAGCGTATTAAATAGCCAGCTGATGTCGGTGCTGGAGCGCACCCGGGAATTTGGCACCATGATGGCGCTCGGCGTAAAACCCCTTCGCCTTGGCTCTTTAATTATTAGTGAAGCCTTCATTATGTCATCGCTGGGGCTGTTAATTGGCGTGGCTCTGGGAACCGTCACCGCCTATTACATGAGCATTGCGGGCTTTGCCTATCCGGGGCTGGAGGAGATGGCGGTTAAATTTAATATGCCCGATCGCATATATCCCGAGGTTTCATTACTTTCCATTTTTCTCGGTCCCGGTATCGTTTTTATGAGTAGTCTGTTGGCGTCGATTTACCCCGCGGCTCGACTGTTTTTTCTGCACCCGGTAAGCGCAATGAGGGCCGTATGAGTGGGCATGAAAAAACTTTATTGCCGTCAAAGGTCATCTTTAAGCTGGCCTGGCGTAACCTGTGGCGTAATCATCGGCGCACCCTGATTATGCTATCCGCCATTACCCTAGGTGTCTGGGCGATGATTTTTATGACATCTCTACTGCGAGGCATGGTGGATGATTTGCTGTATAACGGCATTCGGCACCTGCCCGGGGAAGTGCAGATACATCAGCGCAATTATCGCGATGATCCAAGCATTAATAACAGCATGCCCCCAGCGGATGCGAAGCTGCTAACTGCCCTGAATATGCCCAGGGTTACAGCCTGGACAAGCCGCATAAAAGTGTCCGCGGTCATTGCCAGTGAGCGGGATAGTCGTGGGGTAATACTCCTGGGGGTGAATCCACAGAGCGAGGTTAAACTCGGCTTCGATTTAGACAGCATCAGCAGCGGACGTTTTTTGCAAAGCACCAACGATAGCGGGCTGGTGATAGGTGCGAAATTAGCCGAGCGGCTTGAAACCCGCCTCGGTAAACGTGTGGTTATAATGAGTCAGGACCCGAAAAATAATATTGCTGAGCGGGGTTTTCGTGTGGTTGGCATCTACCGGGGGAAGCTGGCAAGCCAGGAAGAAATGAATGTTTATGCGGGGCTGCAAACCCTGCAAAAAATGCTTAAGCTGGGAAATCAAATATCCGAAATAGCGATTACCGCGGAAGATTACCGTAACACTCATCAATGGTTTCCTGTCATAAAAAATGCCACAGAAGATCCCCTGCAGGCACTGCCCTGGTATGAGGCGGACAGTTACCTGAGTACCATGATGGTGACCATGGACGGCTTTGTGCTGGTATGGATAGTCGTTGTGTTTATGACCCTTTCGTTCGGCCTGGTTAACACATTGATTATGGCCGTATTTGAGCGTACCCGTGAAATTGGTTTAATGCAGTCGTTGGGAATGCGGCCAACATTAATTCTTTATCAGATTTTAATAGAATCATTTTTGCTACTACTGATTGGTTTAGTGGCGGGTAATGTAATTGCCCTGCTAACTATTATTCCCCTGCAAGACGGCATTGATATCTCCGGAGTTGCCCAGGGCATGGAAATGATGGGCAGTAGCAGTGTGTTATACCCGGCGTTAAAACTTAAGGACATGTTGCTGGCGAATGTTATCGTTATTGTACTGGGTTTGCTCACCAGTTTATTACCTGCCTGGCATGCGTCACGTTTAAATCCGGTTGAAGCCCTAAGCAGAAATTAGTGGGTCAAAATTAGTAGGTAGCAATTTGTGGATAGTAATTAGTTGATAATGAGAAAAATTCTCCATGATTAAACCAGGCATAACAATGGATATTTCAATATGAGCTCCATCATTTGCAAAGATCTATGCAAAACCTTTCAGCAAGGTGAAGAAATAATCACCGGCCTGGACCGGGTATCAATCAGTATTGAAAAAGGTGATTTTGTCTGTTTGTCCGGGCCATCCGGTTCAGGAAAAACTACATTGCTTAACGCCGTTGGCGGACTGGATAAACCCGACAGTGGGGAGATATTAATTGGTGGTATTCGCATAGATAACCTGGGCAAAGGTGCACTTGCGGATATGCGCTTGCATAATATTGGGTTTGTGTTTCAGGCTTACAATTTAATACCGGTATTAACCGCCCGGGAAAACGTTGAGTTTGTAATGCAGGTGAGTGGAATGCCCGCGCTGGAGCGTGCAGAAAAATCATTAAACATTTTAAAAGAAGTGGGGCTTGAAGGGATGGAAGAGCGTCGACCCGCACAGCTTTCCGGCGGGCAACAGCAACGGGTTGCGGTGGCCCGCGCCATTGTCAGCCAGCCGACTTTAATTTTAGCTGACGAACCCACTGCCAATCTGGATAGCGTAACCGCCAGCCAGTTAATGGATTTATTTGTTGAGTTGAATCAGCATCACAATGTTACATTCGTCATAGCAACCCATGATGTTCGGGTTATGAAATATGCCAAACGTTTAATCAGAATGGAAGATGGAAAAATTATTACGGATGTAAATCAAAGACACAAAAATTCTGATTAAAAAAGAATGAAACCTATTTCAAAAAAAATCATTCTAGCTCTGTTTTTTAATGGTGTGCTGGTGATAAATGTATCAGCTGAAATAGTGGGTTATGAGGGCGGTCATTTAAAATATCAGTTTTTGGTAAATAGCCTAGGGGATGACAGTTTATTTCTCGATTATGTACAAACCCCCATGGTTGATAATAATGCGGACCTGCGATTAAAATTTAACTGGGATAAAGGCGGCCTCGCATTGCTTGCGGACTATCAGTTGATTGCATTAAGTGGTGACAGTATTTCTCTGGCAGAAAATTTACCCGGGGCGGTCATTATTCCCCCCGCGCTTGTTAGCGATGATAACCGGCTTTTTGATCTTACCCATGTTATTTCAGATGGCAGTGAACATGTTCTTGCACATCGGTTTGATCGGCTGTATGTAGAGTATACTGATACAAAATGGGTTGCTCGCTTTGGGCGTCAGGCCATTAGCTGGGGTAACGGGCTGGTGTATACACCCATGGATTTTATTAACCCCTTCGATCCATCAGGCATAGATAAAGAATATAAATCCGGCGATGATATGTTCTACAGTCAGTATTTGCAGCAAAGTGGTAATGATGTGCAATTGGTGTGGGTGTTTAGGCGTGACGACAAAGGCGATGTAACCAATAAGGTTAATTCTTATGCAGTTAAATACCACGGTTTCATTGGCAACAACGAATACGATTTACTCGTCGCACAACATTATAATGACAGTATTTTCGGCATAGGTGGCATAACAGATATCGGTGGTGCAATCTGGCGAGGTGATTTCACCCTGACGCATACCCGGTCAGAAAATAGTTTCAGCAATACAGAAGAAAAAAATATAAGCAGTGTGGTGACCAGTCTGACTTATTCCTGGGTAAGCTGGGGGCATAATATCAGCGGGACACTGGAATATTTTTATAATGGTTTTGGTCAGTCTAATGGTGATTATAGTCCGGCTGCGCTTGCACAAAATCCCGAACTGGTGGAGCGGGTGCAACGCGGTGAACTGTTTACCCTGGGGAGAAATTATTTGCTGGTGTCTGCCATGGTAGAGATTAGCCCGTTATGGTTACTCACACCCAATGTGTTTATTAATTTAAATGATGACTCGTTTCTGGTGCAACTGGTCAGTACCTACGATTTAAAAGAAAACTGGCAACTACTTGCCGCCATTAGTGTGCCGGTAGGTGAGGCGGGAACCGAGTATGGAGGTATTGATTCCGGTGTTGTGGGCAGGCAACTGGGGACAGAATTAAATTTTTTTGCACAACTCGCGTGGTATTTCTGAGCCGGAAATTTTATTGATGAACTACATAGTGACCAATAAATTTTAATGCTGACTGACTTGCAAATAAAATATCAACCTGCAGTTTAATTCGCGCCTTGCCTTTACGTTGGTAAATATTTATAAATTTTTGTAAGCCTAATCTATCGTCTAATTCATCGCCCAATTCACAAACCGCACAAATTTCACCATCCACTGGTGTTTTATAGTCCGCTTCACTGTGTTGTATCACAATATGTCCGGAAAGTTTATGCAATTGCATTTGATGATAAATAAAACCCCAGCCGCATAACACCGCAACCGAATAAAGGCTACCACCAAAGGCGGTGCATTTATGATTGATATTGGGTTCTAATGGTGCGTGAAGTTCGACTTTGTTTGCATCGCAATGGGCGACTGAAATTTGCATAGTCCGGGTTAGTGGAATTTCCTGATGCAGGACAGATTGTAATTTCTCGCAGGAAAGTTTTTCAGAGGGCTGCATGGTTTATTTTTTTGCAGCAATTGCCTGGCTTGCATCGGTAGAATATTCAAACGCATCGGAAAACATAGTATCTTTTGAGGCACCTTGTTGAGTAAATAAATCGACAGCAGCATTTATCATGGGTGGCGGGCCGCTCATATAAATATCAAACCCGGACATATCAGAAAATTGTTTTGCTACCGCCTGGTGTACAAATCCAGATTCGCCCTGCCAGTTATCTTCCGGCAGTGGGTCCGAGAGTACCGGAGTAAAGCTCAGGTTCTTATTATTATTAATCCATTGCTGCGCCATTTTATCCATGTATAAATCACGCAGTGCGCGGACGCCCATAAACAGATGAATGGGCTGTTGATAATTAATGTACTCAATGTGTTCGATCATGGCTTTTAGCGGGCCGAAGCCGGTGCCACCACCCACCATGATAATCGGACGTTGGTGGTCTTCGCGTAAATAAAAGCTGCCTAGCGGTCCCTCAATTTGCAGGCTGGAATTGTCCGGCATGGATTCGAATAAAAAGTCGGTAAACAGTCCGCCGTCAACATGACGAATGTGGAGTTCAATTAGGTCATCATTGTGCGGGGAGTTTGCAATAGAAAACGCACGCCGCTTACCGTCTTCAAGAATAAATTCAATGTATTGTCCCGCAAAATATTGTAGGCGCTGATTATTATCAAGGGTAATTTTTAGCGCGATAACATCATGACATAAATGGTTTTTCGAGCTGACATGGCAGGCAAACTGTTTGACTTCAAGCGCAGCCAGGCCTTCAATTTCTTCAATGCTAATTTCAAGGTCAGCATGTGTTTTTGCGCTGCAAAACAGGGCTTGATTATTGGCTATCATCTCATCGTCAAGCGCAATGGGTGCTTCATCATAATAAACCTCACCATTGACTATAAATCCGGCACAGCTACCACAGACGCCACCTCTACAGCCATAAGGCAGCTCAATATTCTGGCGCATCGCCGCATCTAAAATAGATTCACCTTCATCAACATTAAACTGATGCCCGGAAGGCTGAACGGTAACTTTACTCGACATGATAAATCCTTGAAAAAATAGTATGTATATTTTGCATGATAATGGTAGAAAGTAAAAGCATATAAAATAAAGGTATAATTATCAGCTGATTGGTTATTTGATATAATGTGCAGATTAAGTCTGGAGAAAGAACAATGGCACGCATAAAAATTTATAGTACGGTACGTTGCCCGATTTGTGATAAAACAAAAACCCTGCTAAATAAGTGGAAGATTCCCTTTGATGTAGCCATGGTAGATTCAGACCACAGCGCATTAAGAGAAATGTCTGAATTAACCCAGGGAGCACGTACAGTCCCACAAATTGCCATTGATGGGAAGTGGATTGGAGGTTTTTCAGAACTCACCATGCTGCATATGGATGACGAGCTGGACGAATTTGTTGAAGCCTGATTTATCCGCTATAAATGTACCCGAGTGGGTAAATTTTATTGCCCAGGATGCGGATGGCAACTGGTGGGGATATTCCGTTGAGCCACTGCAAAATCATCGGGGCTGGTATGAAAATGAAGTAGGACAGAACGTTAAATTGCTACAGACCGAGGCAAGTGATAATTGGCATAGTCATTGTTTTATATTTGAAATAGAGAATTAATCACAATTTAATATCAATGTGGAGAAATATCCTGAGCACCTAAATGCATTTAAATTAAAACCCGTCGGATTAAATTTTCAGCCCCTTTTTCAAAATATCCAAAAACGTTTTATTATTTAAATCCTGGCTATCGCCGCCACTAAACACCAAAGCTCCAGATGAATAGCTTTTACCATAACTTTTAACCAGCGTAATGGTTTGTGCCAGTCCCGAAAAAAATTGCTCATCGGTCAGTTCGGTTAATGGGTGAATAAATGCACTCCATAATTTACCTTTTGCAATGGAATATCGTGCATCCAGTGCGGAGTCAAAATTAGCCTGCATCATGCGATATAATTTATTTTTCCCCAAATCCTCAGATGAGCGAATGGGCGAAATTATACGCATCCGATTCGCCTTTTCAGAGGTAATAATATAAATGGGAATATTATTATACTCAATCTGCCAGTAGCCTTTCTGGCCTTTGGGATTGGGGTCTATGCGAGAAATGAGTTCAGCCAGGTGATTATTGTCCATGTTACTAGCAGCAGAAAATGCAGCCGGTGATATGGCTAAACCTAGCAAGCAGAGCATTGAAATAAAACTTTTTTTCATAAAAATTCCTTTTAAATTATTCAGTTTAAATTTCAAAACGTTAAGCCCGCTTAACCCCATTCATCACCATAATCATGGGTTATTTCTTCACCTTTTTTAATATTTTTCAAGGCAACGACCTGCAGATCTTCATAATAGCAGGCATTGGGTTTAGCGTTGTGATTAATATATTTTAGATCACATTCAACTCGTACGCTTAACTTTTCATTTACCCATAAAACATAGGGGCCATCTTTAAGTGTTGGCTTGCATTTAAGTGCACCAAGAATGGTGTCTTTTTTTATATTGCATTGGGCAAATAAGCCTTTGCCATGAATGGCACTGTTTTTGACTTTGTAAAGTTCGGAATCTTTTTTAGGCATAATGATTTATTCTTTATTAAAAAATATTTAACTGGTCCCATTTTTCATCAACCCGTTGTTTAATGTCATCCCGCATTACAATGGGTTTTCCCCACTCCCGGTCGGTTTCACCGGGCAACTTGTTGGTGGCATCAAAACCCATTTTAGAGCCGAGGCCGGAAACCGGTGATGCAAAGTCGAGGTAATCGATGGGTGTGTTTTCAATTATTGTTGTGTCGCGGGACGGGTCCATGCGGGTCGTCATCGCCCAGATTACATCGTTCCAGTCACGGGTATTAATGTCGTCATCAACGACAATAACAAATTTAGTATACATAAACTGGCGTAGGAAAGACCACACCCCCATCATCACCCGCTTGGCGTGACCCGGATATTGTTTTTTCATGCTGACTACTGCCATGCGATAGGAGCATCCCTCGGGCGGTAAATAAAAATCGACAATTTCCGGAAACTGTTTTCTTAAAATCGGTACAAACACTTCATTGAGTGCCAGCCCTAAAATAGCGGGTTCATCCGGTGGTCGTCCGGTATAGGTTGTGTGATAAATCGGGTCATTTCGATGGGTGATTTTTTCGATAGTGAGAACCGGAAAACTTTCAACTTCATTGTAGTAACCCGTGTGATCACCATAAGGTCCTTCCGGTGCCATGTCATCGGGATAAATAAAACCTTCTAAAACATATTCCGCAGAGGCGGGGACTTGCAGATTGGACAATTTACACTCAACCACTTCGGTTTTACTGCCGCGTAATAAACCCGCAAATGCATATTCAGATAAACTGTCAGGTACTGGTGTTACCGCGCCTAAAATAGTGGCCGGGTCTGCACCCAGTGCAACCGCAACGGGAAATGGTTCACCTGGATGCTGTGTCTGCCATTCTTTAAAATCCAGCGCACCACCCCGGTGAGATAACCAACGCATAATCACGCGATTTTTATCTATCACTTGCTGGCGGTAAATGCCTAAATTCTGACGATCTTTATGGGGGCCTCTGGTGATAACCAGGCCCCAGGTAATTAAGGGTGCCGCATCTTCCGGCCAGCAGGTTTGCACCGGAATTTTTGTCAGATCAACATTATCTTTTTCAATAATATTTTTCTGGCAACTAGCTTTGCTGATAACTTTGGGTGCCATGTTTAGCACCTGTTTGAAAATAGGTAATTTTTCCCAGGCATCTTTCATGCCTTTGGGTGGCTCCGGCTCTTTTAAAAAGGCTAATAACTCGCCGATATCGCGTAGTGCATCAACCGAATCTTCACCCATACCCATGGCAACCCGTTGTGGTGTGCCGAATAAATTGGCTAGCACGGGGACAGAAGAATTTTTAACATTTTCAAATAGCAGGGCGGGGCCGGCGGCGCGTAATGTACGGTCACAGATTTCCGTCATTTCAAGATATGGATCAACTTCTACGCTAATGCGTTTGAGTTCGCCTTTTTTTTCCAGTTGTGAAATGAAATCACGGAGATCTTTATATTTCATGGGTAAGTTTCAAAATTATGAATTGATTAAATTGTTTCAGGATTAAATCATTTATACAGGCAAAGGTACGCGGTGTCGCAGCCAATTTTTACCAGAAATGAAACATTTGCCTCAATGATAAAGGTTTCGTTAATAGCAATTTCACGCCAGTCGGTTTCATCTGGTAATTTAACCGACATTTGACCGCTGATTAACGTCATGTGCTCAATTGTAGCGGTACCGAATTCGTAGTCACCCGCCGCCATTACACCGATAGTGGCCTTGTCATCGCCAGCGTTAAATGCCAGTGATTTTACGTTACCGTCGAAGTATTCATTTACATCAAACATAAAAAACTCATATTCATAAAATAATAGATGGGCTTATTTTAGCATGTCCCGTTGTGCATGAGATTATTCATAGGAATATTCATGGAATTATTTTTGAAATTTCATTAAACAGATTTTTTTACCATTATTGATATAGCGATTAAATTTATCAGCTATCGCTTCGGGTACAGAACTGATGTCGCAGGCAACAAAGTTGGCGCGGTTATAAAATTTAACTAAATGGCTAAAGGGGAAACTGTAGCACTCTACTTCAGCCAGGGTTTTCTGCAGGTGTTGTAGCAGGGCGGTGCCAATGCCCTGGTGACGAATTTCTGAAGCTACACACATACTGCGCAGTAGATAATGGCCTTGCACGGGGTGCAGGCGCAGTGCGGCGATAATTTTATTATCCTGGCTAGCGGTAAAAATCAAGTCTCCCTTCGGGGCCTGGGCGCGCATGCCATTTTTTTTATAAAACTGTTTAACCAGTGGCAGGCTATAATGGTCGGCCTGTTTAAATTCGAGTTGCGTCATTTAAGTGTATTTCATGTCGGTTATCTGGAGTGAGCTCTGCCATGTCCCGTGAAGTTTGTTATCGCTGCCGCCGGGCGAAGGTGGCCTGTTTGTGTGATCGCATTGAAAAACAGGCCAACACTATAAAAATCATTATATTGCAGCACCCGGATGAAGTGAGCAACCCGAAAGGTAGCGCTATCATAGCAAAGCTGGGCCTGCAGCAGTACCAGTGCTGGGTGGGGGAGGATTTTACAGATCACAGGGAATTGAATAAATTGATCAAAAACGCCGCACATGAAATGCTGGTGTTATATCCCGCGGAGCAGGCTGAAGATCTACAGCCGGGGCTGCCAGGGTTGAAAGCGCCGGTGAAATACTGCCTGATTATTGATGCTACCTGGCGTAAAGCTAGACGGATATGGCAAAGCAATCCACAACTGCACAGCTTAAGATGTGCCAAACTGGTGACAGATAAGGACTCCAATTACCGTATTCGTAAAGTGCCGCAGCAGGGGTATTTGTCGACAGTAGAATCAGTTGTGGAAGGGCTGCGGTTGCTGGAAGATCAGCCACAGGCTTATCAACCGCTTTTAGTGTTATTTGATGAAATGATTGGATATCAAATTCAAAGTATGGGCAGGCAGGTGTTTGAGCGTAATTATGACGATGAGGCGGGTAAATAAAATAAGTTACCAAATTAGTACAATTTTTAATAGCAAATAAGACCGGCTTAATATAGAATTCGCGCTCTTTACAAAAACAGCATTGCGGGTGGTTAGCTCAGCTGGTAGAGCGTCGCCCTTACAAGGCGAATGTCGGGGGTTCGACTCCCTCACCACCCACCAAATTACGGACCGGTAGTTCAGCTGGTTAGAATGCCGGCCTGTCACGCCGGAGGTCGCGGGTTCGAGTCCCGTCCGGTCCGCCATATAAAATAAAAAGGCCCCTCAGCGAAAGCTGCGGGGCCTTTTTATTTTATATGGCGAACTGGAGCGCCTTGATGAGAAGCAATTTCGAAAAAAACGCCGGGAGCGTTTTTTAACGTGATGCTGTTTTTTAGCACCACGGCCGCAAGGCGGTGAGGGCAGGAAAGCCCGAATAATCCCGCGTTCTGCTACCCAAACTCTAATGCAATGCAAAAATAGCAGCTTTCGCTGCGGGGCCTTTTTATTTTATATGGCGGGCTGGAGGGCCTTGATGAGAAGCAATTTCGAAAAAAACGCCAGAGCGTTTTTTAAAGTGGCGCTGTTTCATTGCGTAAACCCGAAATATTGTCTCTAATATCTTCGTCAAAACTATGCCAAAATACACTCCATGAAATCCCCTGTAGATAAACTTCTAAAAGAACACCAGAAATTAAACCAGAGTGACATGATGAAGGTAGAGTCCCATGTGCAGCGTGAGTCGGGTGAGTGGATTATTAATACACTGATGGTAGAAGGTTGTGCTGTACCTTTTAAATATAAACGTAAAAAGCCGTATAAAAATTTAAAAGGGCAGCGGGTGAATTTAACGTACTATGGGGATACTGAGAATATTGCAGGAATGGAAATGGAAGTGATGAATGTGGTGCGGATAAAAATATCCTGAGCATTTTACGCTTGCTGCCTGCCCAGAGTAAATTAATTAGAGTAGATTAATTAGGGTAGATTAATTAGAGTAGATTAATTAGGGTAGATTAATTAGAGCAAATTTATTAGAACAAAAAGTTATTACTGAGTTTCTTCCAGGCTTTGAATTTTTTTGCTGACTTTTTCTGCGCGATTAATAAGTTGAATTATCTCGGAATTATTCGGCTCAAGTAATAATGCCTGTCGCCATACTGCTAGCGCATCATCAATTTTCTTTTTACTGTAAAGCTCATTCCCAAGGTTTATTTTTTCTAATGTCATATTATTGATTTCTTTATTTAATGCGTCTAGCAACGCTATGGTTTTGGTATGGGATGGATTTATGCCGAGCAAAGTTTTGAGATGAGACCGGGCTTTAGTGTACTGGTGTTTTTTGTAAGCGGCATAATAAGCGGCAAGCGATTTGTCGTTGCTTTCTTTGGTTGAGCTTTTTACTAACTGTTTGTTTATGCTTGTAACCAGTAATTCTTTTTGCTCAGTCGGGTCCAGTTTATTGGATAAGGCATAGCAATCGCTGGCCTGAATAAGCTGATTGTCATCCATAGCCTGATCGCCACAAAGTTGTAGCTGGTTTACAATTTTGATTCTGTCTTTGTCATAATGATTAATGTCAATCTGCGCGCCATAATCTTTGGGTATTAATTTAAGTAATTTATCATATATTTTTTTATAAGATATAAGCGCATTGGCGCGTTGCATTAGCATATCTTTTTTAAGTGCCGTTACCTGTTCGTCCCTCTCCTTAAGAAGGGCTGTTTTTTCCTGCATCAGCCTGGGTTCGCCATGAATTTTTTGCAGAGCATGATTATATGTGTCCAGCGCTTGCTGCCACTGATTTGCCTGTTTGAATTTTTTTGCAGTTGTAGAGGTGTTTTCAATAAACTTTTTTTTGCGGGTTTCAATCATTAATTTTTGATCGAGAATTAATTGATACTTGTTATCTTCGGTTGAAGAATTGCTGTCAATTCTGTTTAAAGCATAATCGATATCATCAAACTCATTTTCGGCGAGCCAGTGTTCGATATTTTTATTAAGTATATCGGGCGATGGCTGAATTAGCGCACAGGATGATATGGCCAGGAATAAAAATAATAATGATATATGTTGATACAGTTTAAACAAGTTACTCAACTAATTTTTGCGCCAGAATTTTTTAAAATTTCAGTTATCTGTTCTTGCATGAGTTTCTGATTTTCGGGTATTGTGTGGTTCACCAGCCAGGTTGATACGGGTTTCTGTTTTCCCCTGACTCGAATTATTTTATGTTTCTCAGCCAATATCTGACTTGATATTTCGTCCTGTTTGAAGAGTTCTTCAAGTATAATAATCTGGTCGCTTTTTGCAATGCCAGCCAGTCGTGATGCAATGTTTACCGGATCACCAATAACAGTGTATTCCATTCTATCGTTAGAGCCCAGATTGCCGGCCAGCATTACGCCGCTGTTAACGCCTATTTTAAAATGTATGGGGATTTTATTCTGTTTTACGCGTTCATCATTTAGTTGGGCAACTAATTCTCGAATCATAATAGCACAATTGATTGCACTTAAGCTGTGGATTTCTGAATATTCAGGAACTCCAAAAACAATCATAGCACAGTCGCCCATAAATTTATCAATATGGCCGTAATGTAATTGGGCAATAGTCGAAATGTGTGAAAAATATTCATTGAGAATATTGGTGACTTCCTGCGGCGGAAGTTTTTCGGAGATGCTGGTAAAGCCTACAATATCGGCGAATATTACAGATGCGGTAACATGTTTTCCGCCTAGCTCAACATCATCCAGGTTTTGTAAAACTTTTTTTGCAACATTGCTCGACACATAACGTGAAAATACATCTTCCACCTGAGATTTTTGCAGCAAACCATGCGCCATCTGATTAAAGGCACATGCAAGCTCACCAATTTCATCATTGCGTCGTTCATTCAGGCGATATCTAAAATCTCCTGCTCCAATGGCTTTGCTGGCATCAACTAAATTATGTATTGGCTGCGACAGGTGACGACTCATAATAAAGGCCAGTAATATTGCAATGAGGCTCATGATTATTGTGGCAAATATTATCACAAAGCGTGAATTTTCTAGTGACTGCACCATTTGATGCTTACTGAAAGTGATGATGATGTGACCGGCTATAAGTTGTTTAAATTTAATCGGGCTTTCAAAACAAATTAATTTTGTTGTGTTATTTTGGGTTTCACCCCACTCAAAAATATGTGCCGTTTTTTTATTGTTTAGCTGGTGTTGAATAAAGCCAATGGATGGGGTTTGACCGTGCTCGACGAGAATTTCGCTTTGATCGGTTAACACCACAGCGCCTTTAATCTGATTGTAATCTACCAGGTTATTAACCAGCGTTTTTAAGCCGAGTTTATCACCTGAAAGCACCATTTCAGATGCACTATTAGCCACCTGTTTAACGATAGCTGAACCCATATCATTCATTTGCTGAGTTAAAACTTTTTTCTGATTCTCCAGAATAATAAAGCCAAGTGCTGACATGCCGCTAACGATTAGCAGAGTGATAGCGAGGGCAAGTTTTATGGCGATAGGAATTCTCAGATTAAAGTGAGACGCATCGTTTACCGCAGGTATTTGTTTTGAGATCAGATCCAAATTGCACTCCAAAGTGCATTCAATGACGTAGGCTAAAAATTCAGGTTGAAATCATAGCATGTTCGCAGATAGCTTAGGCTATTAAGCGTAAAATTTGATGAATATGTGTGATATATGATCAAAAATTATTAGAAATAAATTATTTTTAATTGAACTAACCGTCAACAGCGGCGTCATAATGTCCGCAAGCCAGCAAAGTTGGGCAGGGAAGACTATTTCTCTCTGCCCTTTTTTTTGGCCAAAAGTTAATGTCATTAAAATTCTCCTACTTGCTCCTTATCTTGTTTAAAATAATAGCCCTCCTAACTTTTAAAACAGTCACTACGTTATGCAATCTATTCTGCAGGTAAATCAATTACATAAGCAATTTAAACAGCTTAAAGCGGTAAATGGTGTGAGCTTTGAGGTGGCTGAAGGGATCTGTCTTGGATTGCTGGGCCCCAATGGAGCAGGTAAAACCACTACCGTAGAAATGCTTGAAGGCATTAAACCGGCTGATAAGGGCACGATAAAATACAGGGGTAAACCCTTAAATGAAGACTTTAAAAATAAAGCAGGGATTATGTTTCAGTCCACCGCGCTGCAGGATTTTATAACCGTACAGGAATCGCTGCAGTTGTTTCAGCAGATGTATCCCCAGGTGTCAGATTTGCAGCAAATTATTGAAGACTGTGCACTCGGTGATTTTTTACATCAAAATACCGCCAGTTTGAGTGGCGGACAACGTCAGCGGGTGTTATTGGCCATCGCACTGGTCAATGATCCGGACATCATTTTTCTGGATGAACCTACCACCGGTCTGGATCCCCAGGCGAGGCACAATTTCTGGCAACTCATTCATAAAATAAAGCAGCAAAATAAAACCATTGTGCTCACTACCCATTATATGGATGAGGCTTATGAGCTGTGCGATGAAATTATAATAATGGATCACGGAAAAATTATTGCCCAGGGTACGCCCAGGGATTTACTGGCAGAGCATTTTAATGATGTGGTGGTGCAAATTCCCACATCGTCTGGACTGGATAATTTATTGGTGTCTTCTACGGGAGCAGAGCTTAAGGTGAGCCGGCAGCCGGATGGTGTCGAAATTTGTAGTTCGGATGTCAATCAGACGGTGAAATTATTGCTGGCGGCCAATATTTCACTCAGTGGTCTACAAATCAGGCCCCGTACTCTGGATGATCTGTTTCTTGAGTTAACCGGCAAGGGGCTAAGGCAATGAGGTGGCAGCGTTTTTTGAGCGTACTAAAAGCACGTGACAGGGAGTTTGTGCGCGACAGAAGCGCACTGGCGTGGAATATCGTGTTTCCGTTGCTGATTATTTTAGGCTTTGCCTATGCGTTTACCGGCGATCAGTTAGATCAGTATAGAGTTGGCGTCATTAATCAATCGGTGGATGCAGAGCTTGGCTTTTTTAGTACCCGATATATGCAGCTCATTGAGATAAATGTGTCTGGAAAATCACTGGCCATTAGCAAGGTAAAGCGTCATCAGCTGGATATATTGCTGGATGCGGGTGAAAAACGTTACTGGATAAACGATAGCTCCCCTACGGGTTACCTGCTGGAAAAAGTGCTGGCGGGCAGCGGCGGCGAGGCCTATAAAAAGCAGCTGGTGACGGGCCAGCAAATTCGCTATATCGACTGGCTTATCCCCGGTGTACTGGGCATGAATATGATGTTCAGCGCCCTGTTTGGGGTGGGTTATGTGGTGGTGCGCTATCGCAAAAATGGTGTATTGAAACGCCTTAAAGCCACACCACTGACGGCGCTGGAGTTTCTTTCGGCGCAAATCGTGTCCCGCCTGTGGCTAATTATGGCAATTACCATCACCGTTTATATCGGCTGCCACCTGCTAATTGGCTTTGTAATGCGCGGTAGCTATCTGAATTTACTGCTGGTTTTTTCACTCGGTGCTTTTTCGATGATCAGCATGGGGTTGATTGTGGCGGCACGGGTGAAGTCAGAGGAAATGGCGGGTGGTCTGTTAAATCTGTTTTCCTGGCCGATGATGTTTTTATCCGGTGTGTGGTTTTCCCTGGAAGGTCTACATCCCTGGGTACAAAAGCTGGCACTGATGTTTCCACTGACTCACATAACCCAGGCGGCGCGTGGTATAATGATGGACGGTGTGGGTTTGATGGCGATTATGCCAAACTTGCTGGCACTGCTCGTGATGAGTATTATTTTCTTACTGCTTGGCGTGTGGCTGTTTCGTTGGGAATAGCTCACATGTATCCCCCTCGGAAAGTTAAGCAGGTTTTATTGAGGTTACAACATGTTTCATTTGAGTGAAGAGCGACAAATCCTGCTCACCCAGAAAATTATGACCAGTCTTGATGAGTGGGGCCTGTGCGCCGCAGATCAGGTGGTTGTGCTGAATTTGCCTGAAGGCACCCGCACACGAAAGCTGCGGGCTTTTCACGAAGACACACCATTACCAAAAGATGATAATGTGGAATTCAGAGCGATTCGAATTCTGGGTATTATTGATGCTTTACGCACGACCTATCCAAAAAATGAAACCATGGGTGCGCGCTGGATGAAAAAGCCCCATCGCCGTTTTCAAAATCGCCCGCCGTTGCAATTGCTGGTTGAGGGAGGTAATACAGGGATGGATTCGGTGTTGGCTGAATTAGACTGCTCATATGCCTGGGAGTTAAGCGGCTCCCAAACCCGTTAAGCACTCAGCTTTCCCCTGTAAGGCCGCATCTCTGCGTTGGAAAATATGCACTTACCCGTGTAAGATTACATTTACCGCCTTGATCTGCAGCCTTACAGGAGCAACTTGAGCGCTTACCCTCGGTAGCGCGACTTTATGCGATAGAAGTTTTATCTATTTACAAGATATAAGCTTACATTTTTCGCCTTGATCTGCGGTCTTACAGGAGCAACCTGAGTGCTTACCACCCTCGGTAGATTGTTTCCTCCCGTCTTTGGCGTGAGTTCGTTATTCAATTATTATTATAAAAAAGAGATTCATATGCTGGAATATCAATATGAACTGGATGTCACCGATAAAGCCTGTCCACAGCCGGTGATGCAAACGAAACAGTTATTAAAAAAAATGAACAGTGGTGAAGTGTTGCATGTAATGGCAACCGATCCGGTGGCTGAGCAGGATATTAATATGTTGCTCGATGCAATTGCGGATAAGTTAATTGAAAAATCGGTAGATGACGGGGTTTTTCATTTTTATATTGAAAAAAGTTAACGCGCTATTTTTTTGTGTACGCCGCATCGCACTTCGCGGCCATTATAAAATCATTTATAAATAAACCGTTCACGCTGTGTGTCCACCAGCTTATCGTTACCCGCCCCCACTCCAGGCAAATTTTTGGATGATGATTTTCCTGTTCTGCTAATACCGCAATACTATTCGTAAAACTAGTCGCATCAATAAAGTTTTTAAAGGTAAATGTTTTTATTATCTTATCTATTTTGTTTTCAGTGTGATGTTCCCAGTTTTTGAGATTGCACAGATGCGATTTGATATCGGTTTTAGATAATGCCTGGCTGCCAGTATCGCAGGCAAGTAATGATTGGTCTGCTAATGATTTCATGTGCTATTCTCGTTAATATCTCAGGTGAACTTTTAAGTGTTATGAATGTGCATTAATAAAACGCTCAATATCAGTTTAAGTGTAGATGAACTTGAAAATGAATTATGCGTACAAGGACAATCGTTTTTAGTCTCTGGCAAGCTTCCTGCTGCTAAGGTGTATGTACAGTTTACAGGAAATTTTGCGGGTAAAGCCATTGTCTGGAATGCCTGTATTTACACTATAAATGAATATGCAAAGCGCCACGAGGTTGCAGATGATCCAAAACAGGTTATTGATATACAGCTAGAAAAGGAATGTTATTTGATAGATATAGCACTTAATATTGAGCATATTAATAAAGCAGCAATTGAACGTACTATAATAATGATAAGAAAATATAAACGGCTGCGGATAGGGCGGCACGAGTATGGCGTGCGCAGTAAGACTGAATAGGCGCAAATGTTAGGTAACAGTTAGGCTATAGTCTGACGGATAAGAAATGGCAGGAATGAAACGAATAGTAGTAATTAATACCAAGGGTGGTTGTGGTAAAACCACCGTGTCAACCAATCTTGCCAGCTATTACGCGGCGAAGGGTTTGAGCACTGCTCTGTTTGATTATGATCCCCAGGGTTCAAGTATGCGCTGGCTTAAACTTCGTGGTGATGATAAGCCTGAAATTTACGGTGTGGTTGCCCATAAAAATTCAGCGAAAGCGGTAACCATGAGCTGGCAACTAAGATTGCCAGCAGAAACACAACGCTTAATTATTGATACGCCCCCCGGTTTAAAAGGTCCTGACCTTAAAGAGCAGTTAAAAGGTGCGGATAAAATAATAATACCGGTATTGCCATCACCGTTAGATATTTTCGCCACTGCAGATTTTATTCGGGACTTACTGCTGGATGTTAAAGTCAGATTAAATCAAACCAGCATCGGCATTGTCGCCAATCGGGTAAAAAAGAATACTATCGCTTTTCAGTCTCTCGATCGGTTTTTAGGCTCGTTAAATATTCCAGTAATTGCAAGACTAAGAGATTCACAAAATTATGTGCGTGCAACCCAAGAAGGGCTGGGTGTGCATGAGCTGAAAGGTAAAAATGTTTATCTGGATAAAATGCACTGGAAAGGTGCTGTAGAATGGCTGGATAAAGAATAGTTTTTACTGAAATTAAGTTGTTAATAAAAACTGTCCAAAAATAAAAAAGCCTGCATTTCGCAGGCTTTTTCAATATAAAAATTCAGATTAATTATTTACGACGACGACCAACTAAACCTAAGCCGGTCAAGCCTGATATTAACAATAAAAATGGCGCCGGTAATGGCACCGGCGTAATGTTAAAGCCCGCAACCAGTGCAAGGCGCTCATCACTATCCAGTCCGGAAATCTGCAGGCCTTGAATAGAATTAGTCGTGAGATTAAAGTCATCCAGATTAATTAGAGCCGTGAGTACATCAAATCCTTCAGCGTTATTTATGTCTGAGCTGCTTATGTCTCCATTGAGCAAGGCCTGGTATTTTTTGGTTAGACCATCAGCCGGGTCTACATAGGTAAACAGGCTTGCGCTATAAGCGACAGACAGATTGTTGATGGTGACATTAAAATCGGGTGATAACGTATCCGTATCGCCACGAATAAAATACAGAACTAAGTCAGCATCTGTGCCGTTATAAATATCGGTGCTGAAGCCCAGGTCAATATTACCCGCTTGAGCAGCACCAGGTGCGCCATATACATAAGTGGCGAGGCTCTGATCAGTGATGGCAGTGCCGTCACCAATAGAGGTAAAAATATTTGCTCCGCCAGTAATTGAGCTAACCGTAGCGGTCTCATCTATTGCATATGGGCCTACACTAATCAAAGCCGCATTTGCGACCGGTGTAGTAGCGCAAATTACGAGGGTAAGTGTGAGTAAAAGCTTTTTCATATCGATAAATCCAAATTTCATTTACAGATTATTTAGCGCGTTTAAAGCTTAGTGCTCCGCCCGTGTTTAAGCTGGTAGATGAGCCTGTCGGCGTGTCAACTGAAGTTATAGTAACACCAGATACCTGTGGTGCACTGGGGACAACGGGTGGAGCAGGTACGCGAATAACCGCAACCGCTTCACGTAAAAATGCAGAGGTTTCATTTGCGCGGAAATTTACATCGGGTGTTTGTGCAGGTGGGGGAGTGACTTTAACGACCGGTCCTGCAGCTGGCTTGATGCCTTCAGCCCATGTTCCCCAGGTGTATACAGAATCTTTCTCGACAGCCATTGCCTGAACCGGCAACAGCAGTGCTAGCGTTAGTAAATATACTGATTTCATCATCTTAAACCTATAACATTTGTCATATTTATACTGCAATAAAAGTACCATAAAATAATAAATAACATGATAAACAGATGTTTAATCTATCATATATTGCATTGCCTATTGATTCTTATTTCAGGGCAAATTTTACATCATCGCTAAATTATAAGCAGTGTGGGCCTGATGTCTATAACCCGTTTGAGTGCATTCTTTAGAAAAGTCAAATAAGCTATTGATAATGCAGGTATTTATTGGGTGGCCTGGTAATAATTAACAGATAAATTGTAGAAGTGAAAATTTAAAGTCAAACAGGATAATTTTAATTTTGTAAGCATTACCGACAGCAGAAACCGCTATTGTCGGTAATGTTTACAATGAATGAAATTTAGAAGAAGTAGCGGCGCAAATTGACTTCAAATACATTGCGGTCATAAGTAAAATCTTCTTCATTTGAATCATTATTGGTGTAGGTGTACTGGGCATTCAGTGTCCACGACTTTAACGCGCCTGCTCTAAAATCATGGCTTGCGCCTAAAACTGCTAATAACTCGGTTTCATCTCGTTTGGCATAGTTATTGATTGTGTCAGCGGCTTTATAGCGGTAATCGCGGCTGCTGACGGTGAGGTAGGCTCGCGCATCTTTCCAGGCTGGCATCTGGCCACCAAAGTAAATCTCGCCCCCTGTGAAGTGTAATTCACCGGCCTTAGCGCCATTGTCGTGATATTTGACCCCGGCCTGAATGCCGATGGCCTGATTCGCGTAATATTTGGCGACATCGATTCCCCACATGCTAAGTGTGCCTGTGAGTTTCTGGTCTTCTACTTTGTCGTATTCCCGCGCCAGGGTGATATTTTCAAATGTAATCTCAAGGTCTTTCATTATGCTATAGGTGTACAGTGGATTGATGCCAATGAAATCTGCATAGCTTTCATTACCGAAGAAAATTTTCTCAAGTCTGAAATTAAACGCCCCACGCCATGATTCCCCTGCGATTAGGGCAGGGCCTGTATTTAGGGAAAGTACAGAAAGGTCGAAATCACTGCCATCGGAGGTGTGCTCTTTAATGTAGGCTGTAGCCTGACTTTGCCATTCAAAATCAACAATCGACTGACCAATATGCAGTGCCTGACTGGCGCGTGAGCGGTGTGAGTAAGTAAACATGAATTGTCCACCGCTGCCGCTTTCGCCTTTTGAGTCCGGCGTGATACCGATGTCTTTAGCCGGACCTAAATTTATATTCGAATCCGCAAAAATACCCGCAGAAATATACAATGAAGAAGACGAGCGCTCAGCGGCTGTTTTGATATCGCCAGATAACTGTGCGATATAAGCAGTAATGGACAACTTAACTTCATCCGGCGTTTCCGGGTCATTTAAAACCTGAGTGAGTTGCTCTTTTGCATCTTCATACCGACGGGTCAAATGATAGGATACAGCAAGTTCAAGACGTGCTCTGTTTAGCCCTGGCTGATTGTTGAGAATGGTTTCAAATATTTCAATTGAAGTAAATAGCTCGCCATCTCTGCGATATTTAAGCGCTTCAGTAAATAATGTTTCAGGGTCGATGGCTTCCTCTGCAAAAGCAGATTGAAATACCGGCGGCAATAACAAACCGGTAGTCAGGCAGACAGAAGTGAGAATCTTGTTAATCATTTAAATTTCCTTAAAAACAAAATAGTAAAAATTTTTCTGATATTGACGTTTTTTAGCCGTATTTACAAGAAAAACAAATCAAGCGCCCCATCATGGGTACTTCGTTCGGGTGGCTAGTATATATTTCAGTTTAAGCATCCAGTGATGGAATGGACTAATATAATTAAGCATAATTTAAGAAATCAGGAATAAACCCGTTAATTTAAAAAGCTATAAACCCCCTGTGATTTTTTGCCTGCTGTATATGCTTGTGTTAGTGCCCGGTATATCGATGGCGGGTCTGTTTGGCTATCAGGAAAATGAACGTAGTAATTTGAAAATGTTTCCCCAGTGGTTAGCAATGCTCGAGCGCAATGTCAAACAGCGCGCAGCAAAAGCGCAGTGTGATGCGCACAATCAAGATCAGTGCCGTATAAAAAACTGGCTGAATTTTTTGCAAAGCATTCGCCATTTGCCAAAAATACAACAGGTAAATAAGGTTAATCTTTATGCTAATCAGCATGATTACATTCTGGATATTGAAAACTACGGCCTGCAAGATTACTGGGCCGCTCCACACGAATTTTTATACAATAACGGTGACTGTGAAGATTTTGCTATTACGAAAATGTTGTCGTTAAAAATACTGGGTTTTAATATGAGCGGTATTCGAGTTGTCGTTTTGCAGGACACTAATTTGAGGATTGCGCATGCTGTGTTAGCTGTTGATACGAAAAATGACACCTTAATAATGGATAATCAGGTTGATGATGTTGTTTCACATAAATATATACTTCATTATGTTCCTGTATATGCGGTAAACGAAAAAAAATGGTGGATGTTTTTGCCCCTGTAGAAGTAGAGATGTAGAAATAGAGATATAAAAAAAAGATATAAAATCAGAGCATATAAAATGCTGAATTAATGAAGCGTAATAAAGAAAAGCAATAAAAAATAACAAGATGATAAATAGATCCAGTGTAAAAGATAATTCATTTTTAATAAAATATGCACCCGCAATAGCAAGTTTGTTATTGATGTTTTTTATTGTGCTGAGCTTATGGATGATATTTGAATATGCACAAAAAGAACGCGCCAGGGATTTAATGAGCTGGCAGTCAAGGCTGGCGCTTTTGTCAGAAATTAGAGCAACAGCTATTGAAGACTGGATAGAAAAAAGAAAAGCTCAGTTGCATAAAATGGCAAACAATACCACAGTGAAGTTATTCTTATCTCAGCATGCTAATAAAGATGAAATTACTAATCAAGAAGAAACGACTAGCGCAATATTAAACGCCCAGCAAGGACATGTTAGAAATCTATTAAGAGCCAGTGCGGAGCGTTTTGGTTTTGCGGAAGATGCCGTGGGTGTTAGCCAATTGAATATAAATAAAACGAGTGAGTATGGACTCGCAATTTTAGGCGCTCAGCAGCAGCTTATAATGTCCACAAAAGGTTTTCCTGAAAATTTGAAAAATAATATTGATATCATACAAAAAGTCTACAGTACAGCGCAGGCTCAAATAATAGACTTATATGCAGGTGATAGACAACAGCCAGTTTATGGCTATATTATACCGGTATTTCACATACAGAATTTAGAGTCAAAAGCACCGGTGGGTGCGATTATGTTGTTATTAAATCCGCAGAAAAATTTGTACAGTATTTTACAGAATAAGCAAAGCGTCACTAAAACAGATGAGAGTATTCTGGTTAGGCAGCAAGGGCCGAGCCTGGTTTACATAAGCCCGATTAAAGCAGGATTTAAATTGTTTCACCAGTTGCCGGATGATAATAATCAGCTGGCCGCGTCTTATGCTTTTCATAATCCCGGCGGATTTTCCAAAATGAAAGATTATAACGGTAAGCCAGTTTTAGTGACAGGTCGTAAAATTAAAAATAGTCCGTGGATTTTGGTGCAGAAGATTTCAGCAAAAGAAGCTTTGCAGGAGTCGAATAAGCACCAGAAGTTTTTACTAACTACATTTACATTATTTGTGTTGCTAGTGGCGGCAGCATTTATTGCTATCTGGCGACATAGTACAAGCATTAGGTTACAGCTATTAAGTCGCACGCTAGAAACCCGCACCGCATTACTGGATGCAGTAACAGATAATATTCAGGAGAATATTCTTCTGATTGATAAAGATGAGAGGTTAGAGTTTATTAACCCGGCTTTGTCTCAGGTGTTAGATGTGGATGTGCATGAAATAAAATCGAAACATATAAGCAGTATATTAGGTAAACAAACCGCAGCGTTGTTAATGCAAAGTGTGGGTGAGCTAAATCATGCGCAGGTCATTGCTTTAAGTCTGGACGGTGATGAGAGAACATATCATATTACGTCAACCCGGCTGGTATCAGGTGAGCACCGGCATGATATTTTATTCGTGTTACATGACATTAGTAAAATAAAAGCGGAGCAGGAAAAGCGCGAGCAGTTAGGCAATGGCATAATATCAACATTAATAAAAGCGGTGGATTTACACGATCCCTATTGTGCAAACCATTCAGAGCGTACCCGGGACGTTGCCATGGAAATTGCAATGGAAATGCAGCTGGATAAAACACAGTTAGAAGCGTTGGAGATGGCTTCACTGCTGGCTAATATTGGTAAGTTATTTGTGCCAAAAGAAATACTTACAAAAATGCAAAAACTATCCGAAGAAGAATCTACCCAGCTTAAAAAACACATCGAATACGCTGTCGATATTTTATCAGAGCTGGCATTTAATGGTCCGGTGGTCGATATTATTTCCCAGAAAAGTGAGCGCCTGGATGGTAGTGGTTATCCGAATGCACTGGCGGGTAATGAAATAATGCTTGAAGCAAGAATACTGGCGGTTGCTGATGCATTTGTAGCAATGGCAAGCTCGCGAGCGTATCGGGAAGGTCGAGGGGTAAAAGAGGTGGTGGATACCCTGATAGAACAGTCCGAAACTCTGTATGATCGACATGCAGTGGCGGCCCTCTTTCACATTTCAGAAAATAAAGCCGACTGGAAAACATGGCAAAGTATATAATTGCGAGCGTTTAAGGGGCTATATTAGCATTACCTGTTTGTTTTTTGATCTAATGACAGACATTATTCGTCTGTTAACATAATATAATAAAATGAATACAAGTCAGGAGCTTGTGAAACCCATGTATGAATCCTTTTACGGTCTTAAGGAAAAGCCATTTACCCTGTTACCTGATCCGGACTATCTCTATTTAAGCCCGAAGCACCAGCGCGCCCTCACGCTTCTTGAATACGGTATGATGAATCAGGCGGGCTTCAGTGTCATTTGCGGTGACACGGGAGCGGGTAAAACAACGCTAATTAGACGCCTTCTGAGCGAGCTCGGAGATGATACAAAAGTCGGCCTAATTACCAATACCCACCATTCCTTTGGTGAGTTGCTTAACTGGGTACTGATGGCGTTTGGCCTTGACGGTGATGGTAAAAGTAAAGCGCAGATGCACCAGATGTTCATTGGATTTCTTATAGAACAGTATGCCCAGAATAAGCACACGGTTTTAATTGTAGATGAAGCGCAGAACATGAGTGCAGACACCCTTGAAGAGCTGCGCATGTTATCAAATATCAATGCGGATAAAGATCAGGTGTTACAGGTGATTCTGGCGGGGCAGCCTGCACTGCGTGAAACATTACGCCAGCCAGAATTAATGCAGTTCGCGCAACGCATAGCCGTCGATTATTATCTCGAATCATTATGTGCGGAAGAAACCCAGGCCTATATTGAACATCGATTAGGTGTGGCGGGTGCACAAAAAAATATATTTACAAAAGAAGCCTGCGAAGCGATTTTTAAATACAGCGGAGGCACACCCCGTTTAATTAACCTGTTATGCGATACTGCACTGGTTTACGGGTTTGCCGAGCAAACCCAGACTATAAATGAGCAGCTGGTACACGACGTGGTCCGTGAGCAACATAGCAATAGTATTATTCCAACCTTTAATACCAGTCAACCCGCTAAAGCCGCAGTAGTCGAGCGAGAAAAACAGAAGCTTGAAGGTCAACCCATCGTAAGCCAGCAAACTGTTCAGCAAACCGCAGCAGCCAGTATGGCAGCAAGAGCTGCAACCGGTTCAGTGACGGCAAGAGCGGAAGCAGCTGATCATACCGGTCATGTGAAACAGACAGATAAAACGACGTCTGAAAATACACGGGCTATTAATCTCTCAGCTGAAAATACGGTAGAAAATAGAGTTGAAAAAATACAGCAAGAAAAAATACAGCAGGTGAAGTCACAATCAGGCAAAGCACAAAAAGATGACTCAAATGTAACCCATATAAAAGTAATGCAGCCTGATGATAATGGTGCAAAAGAAGTACAGGATCTGTTTACAGATAGAATAATAAGTAGCATGGATGAATTGAAAGGTGATGAATTTACACTTCCAGAGTCACATGCCGAACAATCCCCCGCGTTTCTGCAGAATGAAGAGGGCACCACAGAAGAGGATGTCAGGAAAGTAGATTCCACGAAAACTGAGTCTTTTGATACGGGACATAATGAAAACCTGTCACAGCAAGACAATGGTGAAGCGCCTCATTTTATTGAGCGCAGACATCAGCAAGATGATGTATACCCAATTGTTCATATTGAAGAAAATCCTAAAAAAGGCCTAAACGTGATTTTGCTGGCATTGGTCGGGGGTATGTTTGTGGCTTCGATATTTATGATGAGCGCAGCCTGGCTAATGTTTGGTGGACAAGCTAAAAATAATCAGCAGCTAGCGCCTCAAAATTTAAATCAACAGTCGAGTAAAGAAATTGAAAGTCGTGAGTTTAAGGCATTACAAAAAGAGCGGGATGCGGCACTAGCTGTAACCCGCGCACTGGAAAGAGAGCGCGATGCTGCCTTGCAGGCGGCAAAAGTGCAGGAAGAAATTCGTGCGGCTGAATTACGTTCATCTGAAATTCTTGCGACACAGGAACGTGAAGCATCAAAACGCCTGGAAGAAGCCAGGGCGCGGACAAGAGAAGCGGAAGAGGCAGAATCAAAAGCACGAGCACGGGAACGTAGCTTAAAGATTACCACAGAAAAGAAAGAAGCCGAGTTAGAAAGGCAGCGGCTGGAAATGTTGCAGCAGGAAAGAAGGCGCCTTGACGCCCTGGCTATTGAGGAGCGACGACTTAAGTTGCAACAGCAGGAAAACGAACGTGTCCGGACAGCTTCTGAAAATTCAGGTACAAAGATGCTTGAGAAAGCGGTAGTTGAAGATAACACGGTTAAAGAAGTGAAAACTGAAACACAGATAAAGAAGAAAGAGAGCTTTTCTGCTAATCCTTGTAATAGTGCATCGGCTAAATTTCTTTCAACCTGTAAAAAATAAATGCTCAGGCACCTTGAAAAGATAGCTCGCCAGAACCATGGCAGAAATTTAAACCATGTGGAGTGTTCAAATTGAAATATGCCGCTAGACTTAAAAGTGTGAAACAGGTTTAAGAAAAATGTCTGCAGCTCATTAAACTATTTGTGAGGTATAAATAGTTTAATAGAGTTTGATACTATCTGATTATAAATATAAGCATTGTTAAAGGATTAAACATGAGTGCAAAATACAGTTTACTTGTTTTCATTATTGTTGGTGCCCTGCTAATGATAAATAGTTTCTGGCTATCCCGAACTAACTCCCAGATTAACTCCCAGATTAACTTCCAGGCAGCCCCTCAAATTTATAAAAATTGTGAAAGAACATCCGCGTAGGTTGTTCTTGAATTTTGACGCGATATCTTAAAGTATTGCAATATTTTACTGCAATTGAGCTACACTTCATTTAGGGGCGACCTGATGAAGCGTGTTTGTTTTTATGCAGTCTAATTGCCTGATAGCGTGAGTGTTATGTGACGTTAAATTTTTGGCATAGTCAAATATTGAGAGTAATATGCAATTATCAGAAACAACAAAAGAAACCCACTTGTTCTGGCGTAGAACGAAAATAATTGCAACACTTGGACCCGCCAGTAAAAGTGAAAAAAACATTACCCAACTGATTGATGCGGGGGCAAATATATTTCGTTTGAATATGTCCCACGGCACACATGATGAACACAGGCAATTAGCTGAAAAAATCAGAAAAATATCCAGACGTAAAAAAATACATGTTGGTATATTAATGGATTTATGCGGTCCGAAAATACGTGTTGGTGAATTTGAAAATGGTGAAATAGAGCTAAAGGCAGGTGAAGATGTTATCGTCAGTTGTTCAATTTCAAGCGGCAAACAGGGGCTGATACCCTCCCAATATAAAAGCTTGTATAAGGATGTAAAAAAAGACGAACGTATTTTATTAGATGATGGAAAATTAGAGTTAAGAGTTAAGTCTATTAGTGATAAAGAAGTGACTTGCGAAGTAGTTTATGGCGGGACGTTAAAAAATAAAAAAGGCTTGAATCTTCCTGATTCAAATATTTCCACCAATAGTTTCACCACTAAAGATAAAAAAGACAGCCAGCTAGCGGTTGAGTTGGAGGCAGACTTTCTGGCATTGAGTTTTGTGCGTGATGAAAAATGTATAAAAACACTTAAGAGGTACGTCGAAAAATCAGGTGGTAACATACCCGTTATTGCCAAAATAGAAAAACCTGAGGCTGTAATAAATATAGAAAATATTCTTTCTGAAGCTGATGGGATAATGGTAGCCCGAGGTGATCTGGGCATTGAAATGCGTGCGCAACAGGTTCCACTCATTCAAAAAGATTTAATCAATAAGGCAAGGCTACATGCCAAGCCGGTAATTGTCGCTACGCAAATGCTTGAATCGATGATTGTAAGTTCAAAACCCACAAGAGCAGAGGTGGGTGATGTTGCAACTGCGGCACTGTCCAGTGCAGATGCAGTCATGTTATCTGCTGAAACGGCGAGTGGTAATTTTCCTGTGCTGGCGGTAACGATGATGGATGAGATACTGCGTGAGATGGAAGGTTACCAGTGGAAGCATGGAAAATTTGGTGAAGCTGATTTTGAAAAATGTGCAGAAATGATTGAGCCGGATAGAAAGGCGGTGGCCAGAGCAGTAAAGTCTCTAGCCTCAGAATTAAATTTACAGGGAATTATTGTGCCGACAAGAAGTGGTTCAACGGCACGTGTTTTATCAGCTGACCGACCAAGCGCGCCTTTAATTGGAGTAAGCAGTAATCAGGTGGTGTGCAGACGGTTGTCATTAAACTGGGGGGTGGTGCCGGTGTTGATTGAAGAAAAAATAAACCATGACTGGCAGTCTCTGTGTAATGAAGTTGCTCATTTGTGTAAACTGGCAAGTACTGGAAACCGGGTGTTGCTAGTGTCAGGTTTTAGTGATGATGTTGATTTAAATGAGCCAGTGTTGAAATTAATGAGATTAATGAAAATATGAAATTGATCATTAAGAAAATAATAATTGAATCTTATCAGCAATATTAATTATTTTTGAGTCTTAGTATCGCCCCTGGTATTCGTGGCTTAAATTTTTAAATCAAAGCAGTAGCGCACCGGTTTATTCTAAAAAAACCAACCCGATACCATCTGTTTCGTGGCGTACAACTTTTGCTCGATTGATAGGCGGTTCTTCACCATCGCCCAGTTGATTTTTTAATCTGACTTTAACTTCCGTGTCGATATCAGGTAATTCGATATCATCGAGAATGAGATAGAGTCCACCATCGCTGATATTGCGAGTGCGAACATTAACCATGCTTTGCCCGGGGAGTGTGAGCTCTATTTCTACAATGAGCCCAATACGTAGGTGTTTTCTATTTTCAACTGACATAATACGTTTTAAATTTTAATCGATTAAGTCTAATAATAGCTGTCAATTTTGAATTTGCACGGAATTTAGGATCTGAGTAATATCTTTAAACCATTCGTCGAAGGTGGCTTTTAATTCTGGTTGATTAAAAAGATCGTTATAAATATTCGGATTAACACTGATAAGAATGGTGTTATCACCCTCCGCGAAAATGGCAATTTTAAGCGGAAGATAGGGAATCAGCTGGGGATATTTAGACGATATTTCCTGTATCTGTTTACCTTTACCAAAAAACACCACCCGATATTTATCGGTTTTATAGCCTTTTTTACTCAGTCCCACATCCACACGCTGCACACGGCTTAGCTCATAGCCCTGTTTTTTAATGGCTTCCTGTAGCATTGACATAGTTTCGGGAAAAGCCTCTGATGAACGAACCATAATCATTTCACCGGTGACTACCGCCTGGCTCACCGGTGTAAAAAACAGGCCGCTTAAGAGACTGGCAAAGAGTAATGTGCGAAAGAAAATCACAGGCTGGCATCCTCTAAAATACTACTATAAACCTCATACATCTTGTCGCATGATTCATCCAGTTCATTGTTGTTAAAAAGTTGGCTTAGGTGTTTGGGGTTAATGGTCATCATTTGTACCTTGCCGTTTGTCTCGGTTACGGTAAGCCGACAGGGTAAAAACATGCCCACCCGTGGATCAATTTTTAAGGCGTCGTATAAAAAGCTGAAACTGCAGAAATAAATAATAGTTTGTCTGGGCTGGGTTTTTGCAGATTTCCCTGAGCTTTGAACATTAAAGCCGTGGGTCAGGGCCTGATCGCGAATATGCACAAAATTTGAGCCGGTAATCGCACGCTTTACACTCGTAATCGTTTCCTCAAAAGAATAAGGTGAATCAACAATTAAACTTGCGGGTTCTTCATGATAAGCCGGTTTATGGGTGAGTTTTTTAACCTGAAAACTTCGGATGTAGCTGACCAGGTCGTTGATATCCTGATCAATAAGGCCTAGTTGTTTAGCCGAAGGCATGGGTGTGTTTTTACGGCCATGGGTGATGATGAAATGTAGCATCGCATCTGGAGCCGAATTTAACAGGCCCTGGTTATTTAAAGCCGGTGGTGTAATAGCGATACCGCTGGGGCGTGAAAAATGCAATCCGGAGCCTTTGCCTCCCAGGGCCTTGTCTCCATGACAGGCAAGGCATTTTTCTTTATATAAGACTGCGCCTGCAAGCTTGTCTGCTTTTATATTAGTATTTTCCCAGACCGGCGCCGGGTCTGAGCGCCAACTATCAATATATTGAATTATTTCATTGATGTCAGATTCCGACATCCAGTAAAAGGATGGCATAATTCGATTGGGTCGGCCGAGTCGAATCGTGTGTTTGAGATAGTCTTTCGAAGCGGACCTTAAAAAATCATTATTTGAAAGGGGGATGCCCATACCACCCTGACCTTCACTTCCATGGCAAATAGCACAGTTTTCCAGGTAGAGTCCTTCACCCCGGCTTTCAGCTGAGCTGATTTGAAAAGGGCCGAGGCAAGACAGCGCTAATAATAAAATTAGCAGCGGTTTTTTGAGTTTAGAAAAATTATAAGTCATCATGAGGCCTAGAAGCATAGCATGGATAGATGTGATTTTTTTGAAGTATATCAAATAAAGCGAATATACTAATATAGGGCATTGTCCCTGAAGGTACAGGTCCAGTGAAAGTACAAAGCCGGGAAGGTATAAAGTCAGGCATTACCAATATCATTCCATATTTTCTTAAGCCGTTTGGCAGAAACCGGCGCCAGGGTACCAATCTCCTGGGCAAACAGTGAGATACGGTATTCCTCCAGTAACCATCGATATTGTTCGAGCTGTGTCGAGCTCTGTCGATTAATGGCTAGAGCATCTGCACGTTTTTTATATTCAGCCCATAAGGTTGAGATTTCAATTCGTGCCTTACGGTCACGATCCGGATTAGCCTGAATTTTCTCCAGACGCTTTTCGATGGCTTTCAAATAACGGCTGTAATTAATTAAATTATCGGTGGGTGTTAATAAAATAAAATCTTTATGTAGTAAGTTATTTAGCTGATCTTGAATGTCAGCCATTGCATCCAGCCAGTTGAGCGGTGGGTTTTTAAGTTTCTTTTTTAAGCCATGATAAATGTCTAAAATATCACTTAACAGTCGTAGAAATTCTGTTGTTTTTTCATCAATGTACTGTCGATTGTTAAGAAGCGATTCAAACTCGGCAGTGGATTTTGGCAGGTGATGTGTGAAAAGCTGGTCGACAATACGAAACACTATCTGCGATTTAAGCTGCTCGCAATTGCCAATAGAGATATATTTAGCACACAGGTTTTGTTGCCCGGATAAACTGGATTTTAAATGTTTTATTGGTTGAGCTAAAGCATTAATAAATAACTGACGAAGCCCTGAAAAATGTTTATCCTGTGCCTCATGTTTTGAGTTAATGATGCGTATATCTACCTGTCTGGCTTTGCCGGCATTGCTGGAGGTAACCAGTGCAGGGAATGCTTTTATAATTATGCCGTTATTGTTGATTTCAATATCCATCGGTATTTTATCTAATACAGTGTAATCGACGTCATCCTGCTCAAATTTATGGGTAGTTTTAATGGGTTGGCTACTATCGGTAAAATCAGAAAATTCACGTTGCAGAAAATTCAGATCTCTGCTCTGTTTAAGCGTTTTTCCATCAGCTGAGATCACCCGATAATTAAATTGTAGATAGTCTGCTAATTTATTTGTCTGCCATGCATCATAGGGAATTTCAGTGCCGGTTATTTTTTTTAAGTGGGCGGACATGGATAAAGTTAAGCTGGATTGTCCTGGAGTTAATTCATCAAAGCAAAGTTCGGCAAAATTAGGTGCAGGCACAAAATTTTTTCTGAGTTGTTTGGGTAGTGAGCGTATGAGTTCTGTCATTTTTTCGAGCAATAAACCGGGCACAAGCCAGTCGCATACGGTTGTATTTAAAGATGCTAGTCCGGCTGCAGGTGTAATTAATGTTATGCCGTCACAATGATGGCTGGGATCAAAATGGTATTCCAGTGGGAATTGAATATCATTAATTAAAATAGTGTCTGGAAATAAATTTTCCGAAACATGATCTGCATCTTGTTTCATCAAATCATCGATATTTAAAATTAAAATATCGGCATCATTATTTTTGACCCACTTATTTAATTGTGGTCCACTATAAATATCCGCGGGTAAATGCTGGTCATAGAATTCATATAAATCATTGTCATCAATTAAAATATCCTGCCGCCTTGATTTGGCTTCCAGGGTTTCTATTTCATTAATAAGTTGGCGATTTTTTTTGTAAAAGTTATGTCGGCATTCAAAGTCACCTTGTACCAGTGCACTACGAATAAATATTTCTCGGGATTCCTTTGGGTTAACCGGCCCGTAGTTGACCTTGTTACCCGGGTTTATTAACAGGCCGAAGAGGGTGGTTTTTCGGGTAGCAGTAACCTGTGCGGATTTTTTCTCCCAGTGGGCTTCGGTGTAACTATGTTTAATGAGATGGTTGGCTTTTTCAGCGATCCACTGGGGTTCAATTTTTGCAAGATGTCGGGCGTAAACTTTTTGAGTTTCAATGATATCCGATGCCACCACCCATTTAGGGCCGTGGTTAAATAAACCCGAACCGGGGAAGATATGGAACTTACGCTGGCGACAGCCCTGATATTCATGACCTTCATCTTTAAAACCTACCTGGCTTAAAAAGCCGGTAATTAAAGCGCGATGTATCTGGTCATAACTGGCTTCACTGCTGTTAAATGTTAATTTCAATTCAATTAACATTTTTTTAATCTGGCGATGTGTATCAATCCACTCGCGCATCCGTAGCCAGGAAATAAAATTATCTTTACACCACTTGCGTAACCTGTTGCCAGAGAGTTCGTTTTTAGTTAAGTGATATTTATTCCAGATATTTATCCAGCTAATAAAGTCAGATCTTTTGTCAGTAAATTTTTTGTGCGCTTCATCAGCGGCCTGTTGTTTATTGAGGGGGCGTTCACGGGGGTCCTGTACCGCAAGCGCGGACACAATAATTAGCGTTTCGTTTAAACAGTTTTCCTTTACCGATTCAATTAAAATACGGCCCAGTTTCGGGTCAATTGGCAGGTGTGCTAACTGTTTTCCAGTGGCCGTTATTTTATGTTGATCATTGATGGCACCCAGCTCGTACAGTAGTTTATAGCCATCACTAATTAATCGGCTATCCGGTGGCTCGACAAAGGGGAAGTCTTCTACATGTCCCAGTTGCATTTGTTCCATTTTCAAAATAACCGCTGCTAAATTTGTGCGCTGAATTTCCGGTTCGGTAAATTCACTGCGTAAATTGAAATCATCTTCAGAAAATAAACGATAACAGATACCGGCACTGACACGTCCGCAACGACCCTTTCGTTGGTTGGCCGAGGCCTGGGAAATTCGCTCGATGGGCAGACGTTGAATCTTGCTGCGCCACGAGTAACGTGAAATGCGGGCGAGCCCACTATCAATTACATATTTAATGCCGGGGACGGTTAGAGAAGTTTCTGCGACATTGGTTGATAAAATAATGCGACGCTTTCCAGCGGATGATTTGAAAATTTTATTCTGTTCGGTAGTGGATAAACGTGCCAGTAAGGGCAGTATTTCAGTGTTGTGTAAATTTTGTTTAGATAAGCAATCGGCGGTTTCACGAATGTCACGCTCACCGCTTAAAAATACCAGAATATCACCGTAAGAATGGCGAGTGATTTCATCAACACAATCGGCGATGGCGAGTTGTAAATCGCGTGTTTCCCCGTCCGCATTTTGGGTGTCGCGATATTCAACTTCAACCGGATAGGTTCTGCCGGATACTTCAATCACCGGCGCATTATCAAAATGCTTTGCAAAGCGTTGCGGATCGATAGTTGCGGAGGTGATAATGATCTTTAAATCACGGCGTTTACGAATCAGCTGTTTTAAATAGCCCAGTAAAAAATCAATATTTAAACTGCGCTCATGGGCCTCATCAATAATAATGCAGTCATATTGATTTAAAAAAGGATCATGATGAATTTCAGATAATAAAATACCGTCGGTCATCAGTTTAATCAGGCTGTTTTCACCGAGGCTATCACTGAAACGTACTTTATAACCCACCACATTGCCGGGTTGCGTTTTTAATTCTTCCGCAATACGGTTGGCAACCGAGCGCGCGGCTAAGCGCCGCGGTTGGGTGTGGCCAATCATGCCGGCCACACCCAGGCCCGCATCAATGCACATTTTAGGGATCTGGGTGGTTTTGCCGGAACCGGTTTCGCCGCAAATAATAATGACCTGATTATTATTTATTGCAGCTACAATTTCATCGTGCTTCTGGCTAACCGGTAGATCTTCAGGATAGCTTGTGAGGGGTTTATTTTGCAAACGCAACTGATATTGCCGGGCAGATTTATCCACCTGCTTTTGCAGATTGACAAGTGTCTCTTCGACAGGTTTACTTGCTTTAATGCGGGATTGAATTGACTGAATTTTACGTCGGGCAGCAAACTGATCTTTTAGCATAATCTGTGAAATAGATTTTTTTATTTGTTCAATTTGGTTTTTTTTAGAAGATAGACTCATATATAATTGACAATAAAGCGAAGTTTAAAAGAGTTAATTTAAGCATAAAAGTTATAAGTGTTTAAATTGTAAATGGGTTACAAATTTCCACCATAACATATTTGTATGTATTGGCCCGAGCTATGCATAGTTAAATGATTATGTCATTTAACTGACAGTTTTGCTGTTGATTTATTGGTACTTTTCTTAAGAAAATTTTAATAGGTGATAACAGACAGTATGAAGTCAGGGATTATACCGCTTTTAACGAAATTGACAGAATTTCTTCTGGTTATGGGCCTGTGTGCTCCGTTTTCTCTGCATGCAGAAAGAGATCGCCCCTGGCCGATAATTACCTTCACCTGTGATAAATCTAAAAATGAAGTGAAATTAAAAAATGAGGTTAAATGGGGGGATGCGGGGAAAAATTTTCCATTCAATGCCTTACAGGGCACATATAATCCCTGGGAATTAGTTTCCCACGAAGACCGTGCGAAACGGCAATTGTTGTCAGAAAAAGCCCAGTATAAATTTAACTGTCAGCTGGGTGATTCAAAATATCGCTTTATCATCAGACCAAAAATATTTAACACCAATTTTAAGGCTAAGTGCGGTGACCGCCTGTCGGTGAAAGTAAGCATTTATAAAGATGATGCCCTTCTTCTTCTGGATAAGCCTATGGAAGGCTTTTGCGTTGGCAATGCACCGGTGTTAAAAGGGATCAAAATAAAGGGTGGATCGAGTAAGATTAAGTTTTATGAGGTGCCCAGAAGTCGGTTTTATTAGAGGCTGCCGGGCAACCCTTCTGGTGTAAAATGCCCCAATAAAATGGCACGCCCTGGAGGGTGGAGCCGTTAAAAAATTATGAAATAATTTTAGGCTGAACGCCCGAAGGCGAAGCCGTAGGGCCGGACAATCCTCTTGGCGCAAAATGACCGAAGGAAATGGCGCGCCCTGGAGGGTGAAGCCGTTAAAAAATTATGAAATAATTTTAGGCTGAACGCCCGAAGGCGAAGCCGTAGGGCCGGATAATCCTCTTGGCGCAAAATGACCGAAGGAAATGGCGCGCCCTAGAGGATTCGAACCTCTGACTTCCACCTCCGGAGGGTGGCACTCTATCCAGCTGAGCTAAGGGCGCGCAGGCGACGGAGTATACCAGAATAATATATAAGCATCTGTCGAAAACCTGAATTACCCGCATTTAAAAATTTATTCTGTCGTCAAATACATTTTGAGCTTAATTTTTTATCGTGCCTTCTCATGATCTGACTCATGCTTAGACTCAGGTGAACCCGTACGTTTCTCCAGATCGCTCGACAAAGGGGTTGCGTACCGATTACTCTTTATGTTCCGGGTTGTTTGGTTTAGCCAGTACCTGCAGCTGTCTGGTTGTTTGTTTTCGGCATTTTAGATTTGGATGGTATTTCCAGGTTCAAATCACATGCACAAAGAACAGTACTGGAAACGAACATAATCTGTAGTTGACACTATGTTCGCCTTTCAATACGCACCAGAAAGCCCGCTATTTAGCGGGCTTTCTGGTGCCAAAATAAGTAATAGATGACTCCGTGCACCCGCGTGCAATCTGAAATATAATGTGCAGCCTTTATAAAAATAAATATCCAGAGACCTTAGCCATGCCAAGCTCAAAAATTATCTATACCGAAACCGACGAAGCCCCTGCACTAGCAACCTATTCCTTGCTGCCCATTGTGCAGGCGTTTACTCGAGCCGCGGGGGTGGATGTGGAAACCCGTGATATTTCACTGGCGGGTCGTATCATTGCCAACTTTCCGGATAACTTGAAAGATGACCAAAAACAGAGCGATGCATTAGCCGAACTGGGTGAGCTGGCAAAAACACCGGATGCTAATATTATTAAATTACCGAATATCAGTGCCTCTATTCCACAATTAAACGAAGCGATTAAAGAATTGCAGTCGCAGGGGTATGCGGTGCCAGATTACCCGGAAAATCCGCAAAGCGATGCGCAACAGAGTATTAAGGCTCGCTACGCAAAAGTGCTGGGCAGTGCGGTAAATCCGGTATTACGCGAAGGGAATTCAGATCGGCGGGTTGCCGCACCGGTAAAAGAATACGCACAAAAACATCCACACTCAATGGGCGAGTGGAGTCGCGATTCAAAATCCCATGTGTCCTCAATGGCCGCGGGTGATTTTTATGGCAGTGAACAATCGGCGGTGATAGAAACCGCTGGCGATGTAAAAATTGAATTATTTGCAGAGGACGGTCCCTGCACCGTATTAAAAGAAAAAACCCCGCTGTTAGTTGGTGAAGTGATTGATGCTTCGGTAATGAGTTGCAAAGCATTACGGGTATTTTTTGAAGCGCAAATTGAAGATGCAAAAGCCCAGGGCGTATTACTTTCATTGCACATGAAAGCCACCATGATGAAAGTATCCGACCCGATTATATTTGGCCACGCGGTGAGTGTATATTTTAAAGACGTGTTTGAAAAACATGCGGCCACATTTGAAAAAATGGGTGTAGACACACGAAATGGTTTAGGGGATGTGTATTCAAAAATTGCTAACCTGACTGATGATCAGCGTAAAGAAATTGAAGACGATATTTTAGCTGTGTATAAAACCCGCCCAGGACTGGCGATGGTAAATTCCGACAAAGGCATTACCAATTTACATGTGCCAAGCGATGTAATTGTGGACGCATCTATGCCGGCGGCGTTACGTTCGTCTGGAAAAATGTGGGGAACCGATAACCAGTTGCACGATACAAAAGCCATGATTCCCGATCGATGTTACGCGGGCATTTATCAGGAAGTTTTTGTGAACTGTAAAAAATACGGTGCCTTCGATGTGACAACAATGGGCAATGTCAGTAACGTGGGTTTGATGGCGCAAAAAGCCGAAGAGTATGGCTCCCATGATAAAACTTTTCAAATACCTGCGAATGGCACAGTAAAAGTGAGTGATGCTGCGGGTAATATTTTATTAGAACATAAAGTAGAAACAGGTGATATCTGGCGTATGTGTCAGACAAAAGATTTACCCATTCGGGACTGGGTTAAGTTAGCAGTAAACCGTGCAAAAGCCACCGGGCAACCGGCAATTTTCTGGTTAGATAAAAACCGTGCCCACGATGCTAATATTATTAAGAAAGCTGAAACTTATTTAAAAGATCACGATACCTCTGGGCTGGAAATAAAAATCATGTCACCTGTGGACGCAATACGCTATACATTAGAAAGGGTTAGAGCCGGTGAAAATACTATTTCTGTTACCGGCAATGTATTGCGCGATTATTTAACTGATTTATTTCCTATTTTAGAATTAGGCACCAGTGCGAAAATGTTATCCATTGTGCCACTATTAGCGGGTGGTGGTTTGTTTGAGACCGGTGCCGGCGGGTCAGCGCCCAAACATGTGCAACAGGTGCTAGAGCAAAATCATTTGCGCTGGGATTCACTGGGTGAATTTTTAGCGATAGCGGTTTCGCTGGAAGATCTGGCAGAAAAAAGAAATAGCGCAAGTGTAAAAGTACTGGCAGAAGCCTTAAATAAAGCCAACAGTCTGTTTTTAAATAATGATAAATCGCCATCACGTAAAGTCGGTGAGCTGGATACTCGGGGCAGTCATTTCTACTTATGTATGTACTGGGCACAGGCTTTGGCAGAACAAACTGATGACAAAGTGTTGCAGGAAAAATTCTCGCCGATTGCAAAGCAGTTAACTGATAGTGAAAATAAAATTGTCGAAGAGTTAAATGCGGTGCAGGGTAAGCCGGCAGATATTGGCGGATATTATCATTCGGATAAAACAAAGATATCGGATGTGATGCGCCCGAGTGTGAGTTTGAATGCGGTGATTGATAGTATTTAATTTTTTATGTGCTGGCTTAGTTGCCTGCAAATGCACATCTCCATCGGAGATAGGCCGCCGCCTTTTGGCGCTCTGTCACCTTGTTGAAACCATCAAGAGTTTACGAGGCCGGCTTGCTACACTTTCTGCTCTTGATGGCCTCGCAACAGTGGACAGATTTTAAAAACAAGATCTATCCCCGATGGCGATGTGCCCTGGCGATGTGTTCTGGCGACGTAAAAAAACTACGATATAAACCGGTCCAGCGAACGATAAGAAATTGCTTCGCTCAGATGTTTGGCTTCAATATCATCTGCATTATCTAAATCAGCAATGGTGCGACTCATACGTAAAATTCTGTGGTAAGCCCTTGCAGATAATTTTAATTTTTCCATCGCCTGATCAAGTAAATCAATTTCTGCTTTTTTTAACGAGCAATATTTTTCAGTTTCACGACTGCTCAGTTCGGCATTGGTTTTTCCACAACGTTGCATCTGTTTTTCAAATGCCTGTTTGACACGTCTTTTTATTTCGTCACTGGTTTCAGTGTTTTCACTATTTTCAGTTAATGCTTTACGGTCGATGGCGGGTACTTCAATGTGAATATCAATCCTGTCGAGTAGTGGTGCAGAAATTCTTGAGCGGTGTTTTAATTGTTGCTCGCGGGTGCATTGACATAATGATTTTCCATCACAGTTATAACCTTGCGGGCATGGGTTCATTGCCGCAATTAACTGAAAGCGGGCGGGGAATTCTGCCTGGCGGGCCGCTCGTGAAATAGTAATGCTGCCGGTTTCCAGGGGTTCACGTAAAACATCTAAAGTATGGCGATCAAATTCGGTGAGTTCGTCTAAAAATAATACGCCATTATGTGCCAGGGAAATTTCCCCTGGCTTCGGGTTTGAACCGCCGCCTACCAAAGCCACGCCGGAAGCGGTGTGGTGCGGTGCACGAAACGGGCGCTGCCCCCATTCTTCTATATTAAATCCCTGATGGCTAATTGAACGAATCGCGGCGGTGTCGATAGCCTGTTGTTCGGTCAGCGCAGGGAGCAAGCCGGACAGGCGAGAGGCGAGCATGGTTTTGCCGGTGCCGGGTGGTCCGACCATTAGCATATTGTGGCGGCCCGCAGCAGAAATTTCCAGGGCGCGCTTGGCCCTGTGCTGGCCTCTTACGTCGCTCATATCGAGTGAGTGTTTAACTTCAACGGGTGGCTTAGGTTGTGGACGTTGTAAATCTTCCTGCTGATGTAGAAAGCGACAGATATCCAGCAAATGGCTTGCCTGTAAAACATCCGCCTGTTTAATGAGTGCGGCGAGAACGGCCGAATTTTCTGGCAGAATTAAAGTGTGAATTAATTTTTTTGCCCCCATGGCTACCGGCAAGGCGCCACTCACCGGACGTAGCTCGCCACTGAGTGCGAGTTCGCCATGAAATTCTAATGTGGATAAATTTTCATCGGGAATCTGTTTTGAAGCCGCAAGGATGCCGATGGCGATGGGCAGATCGTAGCGGCCACCATCTTTGGGTAAATCCGCGGGCGCCAGGTTAATGGTGATACGTTGCATGGGGAAGTCAAAACCCGAGTTTATAATGGCTGCACGTACCCTATCCTTACTTTCACGTACCGCTGCTTCGGGCAGACCAACAATAGACAGAGAGGGCAGGCCGCTGGAAATATGGACCTCAACACTGACCGGCAGTGCGGTGACGCCGTTAAGGGCCTGAGTGTTGATTGAAGCGTATGACATGGATTCCATTCCTTTCAATTAAGTCTAAAAAGATTCAGGGATGCCCTGGTCTTGTCTAATTCTAACCACGCTTAATCAGAGTGTTCTTAGTTTTTTAATGGTGTCGCGGAGTTTGGTGTAGCAGATGATTACATTGCTGCTATTTGAGTTTATCCACCTGTTTTTCCAGTTCATTGAGCTTTTCCAGTGTACGCGCAAGCAGGGCACTTTGTACATCAAACTCTTCCCTGCTGACCAGGTTCATCTGACGCAGGCTGGATTCAAGTACGGCTCGGATATTGTTTTTAGCATCTTCCTGCAGTGTTTTAATGCTATCGGGTAATGCGGCGGAAAGTTTATCGACCAGGTCATTAATGTTTTGATTATTAATCATTGATTTGCTCATCTAAAAATGGGGTTAAGTGTACATCAATTAATGCGCACCTGCTTTGTGCATAACATGGCACCAAAACGGGGCGTTACGAGTATGAGTGAGCAGAATTGGTGCGGAATGGCGATAGATAAATAACAATAAGCATAATATAAATTCATGTAAGTATATGTTTTAGAATGTTTTATTGTAGTTGGCACGTCTGCTGCTGTGTACTCTGTCACAATTTATAAACATTAATTAGAGGTTATTCTATGAAAAAGCTAAACGTTTTAGCAACTAGTGCAGCTGTAGCGGGTGCATTATTAAGCGGTACAGCAGCAGCTGACTTTACCGGAAATATTGGTTTATCAAATAACTACATGTGGCGTGGTGTAACACAAACTGATGACCAGGCTGCAATTAGTGGTGGCCTCGATTATTCTAATGAATCGGGTATCTATGTTGGAACCTGGATATCTAATACTGATTTTGGTGACACTGCTGCTGATGGTTCTTATGAGATGGATCTTTATTTTGGCTATGGCGGCGAAGCAGGTTCTGTAGCTTATGATATTGGTTATATCTATTATGCGTATCCTTTAGATACGGATTTGGATTTTTCTGAAATCTATGCGGGTGTCGATGTTGCCAGTTTTGAATTTGATCTTGCATTAACCGTTGATTCGGATGCCGGTGGTGATGATTCAAACATTTATGGGTCTATCGCTTATACCTTTGATTTAGGTAATGATCTGACTTTAGGTCTGTTATACGGCACATATATGTTTGATGCAGACACCTCAGCTAACCCTCTCGATTATTCTCATTATTCTGTGGCCTTAGGCAAAGGCGATTTTTCTTTTGGTTTACAAGCTAATGATATTACCGGTGATGACGACATGCGTGCAGTTGTTTCATGGGGCAAAGAATTCGAGCTTTAATTTTTCAATAGCAGGTGAATAGTCGCCTGCTATTTTTGTCTGTGATACAGGCGTTTTCTGGAGATGATTAATGAAATTAATTTCTGCAATTATTAAACCCTTCAAGCTGGACGATGTGCGTGAAGCACTATCAGAAATCGGCGTGCAGGGTATTACCGTGACTGAAGTTAAAGGCTTTGGTCGTCAAAAAGGTCACACCGAGTTATATCGCGGTGCTGAATATGTTGTTGATTTCCTCCCAAAAGTAAAACTGGATGTGGCAGTCGATGAAGGCATTGTTGAGCAGGTGATTGAATCTATTCGTAATGCAGCGAACACGGGCAAAATTGGTGATGGCAAAATATTTGTTTATCCAGTTGAGCAGGTTATTCGTATTCGTACCGGCGAAAGCGGTCCTGAAGCACTTTAATTTTTATTGGGGGTAACAAAGTGGAAAATCAAATTTTCGAACTTCAATATGCAATGGACACCTTTTACTTTTTGGTGTGCGGTGCATTAGTCATGTGGATGGCCGCAGGCTTCGCAATGTTAGAAGCGGGTCTGGTTCGTTCAAAAAATACAACAGAAATACTCACTAAGAATGTCGCGTTATTTGCGATTTCATGCATTATGTATATGGTTTGCGGTTATGCAATCATGTATGAAGGTGCTATCTTCCTTGATGGTATTCAAACCGTTGATGTTAATGCGGTGCTAGGTGACTTTGCTGGACGTGTTGTTGAAGAGGGTGATCTTAAAGGTCAGCACGATTTTGCTGGCGGCGCTATTTACTCTGGCGCCTCTGACTTCTTCTTCCAGGTCGTTTTCGTTGCTACCGCGATGTCAATTGTATCCGGTGCCGTTGCAGAGCGTATGAAGCTATGGGCGTTCCTGGCTTTTGCCGTTGCTATGACGGGCGTAATTTATCCACTGGAAGGTTCATGGACATGGGGCAGTGCTTCAGTATTCGGCATGTACACGTTGGGTGATCTTGGATTCTCGGATTTCGCGGGTTCAGGTATTGTACATATGGCCGGTGCATCTGCTGCACTAGCGGGTGTGATATTACTGGGTGCTCGTAAAGGTAAGTATGGCGCTAATGGCCAGATAAATCCGATTCCGGGTGCAAACCTTCCCTTGGCTACATTAGGTACATTTATTTTATGGATGGGCTGGTTTGGCTTTAACGGTGGCTCAGTTTTAAAACTGGGTGATATTGCAAACGCAAATGCAGTGGCAATGGTATTTTTAAATACAAATGCCGCCGCAGCGGGTGGCGCAATAGCGGCGTTAATTGTGGCACGCTTACGATTTGGTAAAGCGGATTTAACCATGTTATTAAATGGCGCACTTGCCGGATTAGTTGCAATTACGGCTGAACCATCTACACCAACTGCATTACAGGCAACGCTGTTTGGTGCAATCGGTGGTGTACTGGTTGTATTCAGTATCACATTGTTGGATAAACTGAAGATTGATGATCCCGTGGGTGCCATTTCAGTACACGGTACCTGTGGTCTACTAGGTTTATTACTGGTTCCATTAACGAACGACGGTTCTTCGTTCTCAGGACAGTTAATTGGTGCAGCAACGATCTTCATTTGGGTATTTGGTGCTAGCTTTGTAGTCTGGATGGCACTTAAAGTCATTGTGGGGCTACGGGTAAGTGAAGAAGACGAATACGAAGGTATGGATCTTGTTGACTGTGGTATGGAAGCCTACCCTGAATTTACAATCAAATAGCATGGTTGGTAAATACCAGTAGAGTTGACTCCTGCTGGTTTGTGGTCGAAGCCGGTGTATTGCACCGGCTTTTTTTTGGTATAAAATAAGCACAGTGGATAAATTTGGATGAAAGCGCTTTATGTTGAAAAATATTATTATCATGACCTTGTTAAATTGCTACTCAGCATATGCCTATGCTGAAATATATAAATGGGTGGATGAGCAGGGAAATATTAATTACGGTGATAAACCGATTGTCAATGCTAATGAAATGACAGTAGATGTCACAGATAAAGGTAATGTAAAAATTAGTGATAAGCGAGAAAAAAATCGTCAGAAACTATTAGATGCCTATAATGAAGATCAAGTGCGTGAAAATAAAGAAAAGGAAAAAATAAAAAAACAGAAGAAAAAAAGACAGAGAAACTGTGCGCAAGCAGAGGACCATATGAGAACCTATGATCGTGCGAGATCATTATATAATCTGGATAAAGATGGAAACAGAATTACCCTTACTGATAAGGAAAGAAAAAAATCTACTGCAGAACTAAAAAAATATATCCAGAAAAATTGTAAATAATAAAGTTCATTGTATTTATGTAGCTGGTTAATTTAATAAGTTTTCAACCAATTTTTTTAAACTCAGTTTTGGTGCTGGACTTGGTGAATAAAGCGTCATGTTTGTAAAGTTTCGATAAGCCGCGATTTAGCTCTTCGGTAAAGTCAGCAGCATCTTTTTCTAATTTTTTAATGCCATTTCTATTAACAAAAACAAGATTGCCTGTATCCATGTTTATAAAAGACAGGCGCAAGCGCCTGTGGGGCGTGGTATCATTGATATAGATTTCACACCAGACGCCGGGTTTAATTGCGGCAGGCAGAGATGATATTTTACTGAGCACGCTTTTTTTATCTGATTTAATGGTGCTTGTACTAGAGAAATCAGAATTTTTTAGCAATTGATTAAAGTGGTTTATCAGAGATTTTATTGCGGTTTCTACAGGTTCATTTTGATTATAAAGAAGTAACAGGCTGTTATTTTTACGGGCTATTTTTATAAAACTTTCTTTAAGGTTGGCATGCTGATTTACGTCAGTTATTGTTTGAATGGAATCTAATAATTCACAGTACATATTGATTGAATTGCACCATTGGCTACTGTTTTCTCCATGCGTTTTTAACAAATGAAATAATGCAACAGGCCATAACTTAAACACAAGGTCCTGGCAGGAAGAAGGTATGTTATATCCTTGAATACAGTGTTTTATTTTAACGGCTATTAACCGCTTAAGCTGTGGGTTATTGTTCTGTTCGCAGCTGGAAATATCAGGTGATTTTTTTTTCAATGAAGCGGCCAGTTTTTCAAGTTGCTGGTTTGTTGCCGAAAATTTATTTATGTTTGGTGCGATGTTTAAGAGCTCAGACAGTATGCATTCGGTTTTTTTAATAACGCCAGCATTGTTTTTTGCAAGAACAGAAATCTTTTTTGAAATCGACAGGGTGTAACGGGCAGGGTGCCTGGGGTTTGAAATAAAATGTGGATCAGTCAGGCTTAGTTTGTGTATAGGTATTTGCAGGCGTAATAATGAAATTTTAAGATCAGCAGGCATGGTGGGGTCATTGCTGATTGTATTGAATAAATGTTCAATAAATTCAGATTGTTTGTCAGTCATAATCTGTAACCGTCATAAAATTGTAAAGACGTTAAAGTCTTTAATAAATTAATGCTCATAGATGTTTATGGATGACGTCCACACCAGTAAATGGGCATGCAAAAAAGACAGGTATTTTTCCTGTCCTACTTATGCCGGATAAAAATTATCCAGTCTTCACATTTGCACATTTAGAGTATAAGAATTAAGTTTCAGCTGTAGTCGATAGTGAGTTAATAACCAGACCAAGTGCATGATCAAAAGCTGAATGATCGGCAATAATCTGAGATGTTCCAGATGACAGTTCTTGCGTAAACAGCTCGGCATCTTTTTCAATAACTTTAATGCCGACTCTATCAACAAAAACAAGCTTGGCCTCTTCCATTATTATAACGGATAACTTAACGCGTCGAACTGCTGAGTCTTCACCGTTAAAGACCTTGAACCAGACGCCTGGACGAACTTCACGTGGAAGATTTGCAATTTTTTCTCGGGCAATATTTACCTTATCAAGTAACGGGTCAATGATTTCTTCTTCAATTTCAATAAGCGGTTCGTCCAGCATCTGATCTTGGGTCGAATCTAAGCCCTCGGCATCTTCATCAACTGAAACAAAGTAGCTGTTGTCGGTAATGTTAGCGGGATTAAATGGGCTGCACTCTAATGCCTCTTCAAAGTTTACAAACACATTGTTTACTTCGGTTTCAATCTCAATCGGATTTTGCTTTGTGTCGAGCAGGCTGCTGTGTACCAGGCCAAGCGTGTCGTCTTTTTCAGTGCTTAATCGATTATAGGCCTGGGTAGATTCAATGGGTTGTAACAGCTGAATCATTTTATTAACAGTGGTGACTGAATTACGCCAGTCGTCGCTATTTTTTCCATATTTAATATAGCGATGAAACATCAGAGTCGACCAGTTTTTGAGAATCAGGTTTTGTGCGACTTTAGGTAAAACTTTATCCATAACATGATATTGTAATTCGGCAAGTACTACTTCACGTGCATGTGTGTGAAGCACTGTTTTTTGTGTAACTTTTTCTTTTTCTGCGGTTTTATGAATTTCATCAAGTTCAATTATTTCTAGTTGTGCTTCAGCGGCTTCAAAGCTGCTGTTATCAATATCAAAATCATTGAGTATATTCTCAACGACAGACGTTAATGCTGAAAAAAGTGAATCATCTGTCGAAGACAGTCCGCGACCCAGGTGAGCGATTAAATTTAAAGTTACTCTGCAGGGATGTTCACCATCGGCAAAAAAGTTTTTGTCTAACATGGCTACTTTAATAACAGGGATCTGTAAGCGCAGTAGCAGGTTTGTAACCGGTTCTGAAATGCTGCTGTCTTCAATTATGGCATCGAATAACATCTCAATAAAATCGATTGTTTTTTCATCTACCTGATTGACCTGCTTGGTAATTGCGCCACCATTGCGACTCCCCATGTCAGCAAGTAATGCGCGTTTAAAATCAGCCGCATCAATTTGTTCTAAGGGGGCGTCAGATTGAGCTACATTGTGCTGTAAATTAGACAGAGCATGCATGATATCGCGGCGATCATAATATTGTGTGCCGCTTGATGAGGGTGCATTGTTTGCCGTGGTAAAGGATGCGGGAATACCGGGGCCGGATGCGGTTAACTCGCCATTAATAAACTGACTGACAACCTGGTGCATTTGCTGGTGTACGGCCGTTGATGAAATATTATTTGCATCTGTGTTTAATTTCGATGAGTTAGCATAAGATGCTGGTCCAGCACTGCTACCAGTGCCAGTGTTGAGCCCCGAGCTATTGCCGACAGCGCCTGCATCGTACCCTGTGGCCTGTTGTGTGTTATTGCTGTCACGTTGTTGAACGCTGCTGTTATACGTAGGTGTATGACCCGGATTATATGTTGGATTTTCTCTGTACACTGCATCGTTTTCAGTCCTGGGTTCATTTTCAAGAATGTCTGAAGATGAATTAGGTTTAGGTGTTTGTGTAGCGCTGCCTAATTTTATTTTAGGTAAAATTCCCCGGTCTATAAAAATTTGATTTAATTTTAAATACAGGGGTTCCAGGTGAAGGATAACTTCCTGGTCAAATAATTTATAAAGCACCAGTTTGTTGTTAGTCGATAATTCAATATCAGTTAACGCATCTTTAAACGATTCACAAATATTTTTAGGAGACAGAGCATCTTGGTTAAAAATGCCGGTAGTTTTAAGCGCTAAAAACTCTATTCTTGCTTCAAGATGATTGACGGCTTCACCATACAGATGCATGGCTTTAGAGTGCATGGCAGAAACCGCAACCATTTCTTCCATTTCGTCCTGATCAACAAGACTCAATTCGTCTTCAATTATGTCGTTTTTTTCGGTCGTTTTTTTGCTGGTGGGCTGTAAATAAACTTTAAGGTTAGCTGCAAAGTTCTGACCGATATGTTTGCGTTCGGTGCGCAGCATGCGCATGGTGTCAAAATACTGGTTTTGGTCTTCGTTTGAATCTGCATTTTCAGCTAACTGGAATAGCATATCGTCCGCACCATCAAACATGCGACCGATTAGTTCAGAAAGTTGCTCGTTCAGGCAGCTTGCAATCTGGTTTATTAATACTTTAAGTTTGTCACCAGAATCTTGCCCGCCTGAGCCGTTTGAGTTTTTAAATTGATGAATAATTGCACTCATGTATCTATCCAAAAAGGAAAGTTAATTACAGAATAGCACTATAGATTCTAAGCTTGAATTTCTTACCCTGAAAATTTAAGCCCATGAACAAAAAGTTGCAGGAAAAAACCTGGGCCTTTGCGTTAGTGCGCATCTTCTTATAGAAGGGAAACCCTTCGGATGCTTTTAACATTTGAGGTGACTATGGAATAAATACTATCACCATACGAAATATAGCGGTTGTTAACGAACGCTACCGGGATCCTTGTCACAATCCAGTTAGCGGGTCTCACACTGCATTAACGTTTGTTTCAGATATAATTCTAGCTGTTTATAAGCTTATTAATAGCTGAAATGGACGTTGTTTCATGTTTATGCGATGAGTGGTCGGGTTATGTGGCTGCTCAGAATTCAGCTTTTCTCTGTATGCCTATACGTATGCCTATACTCTGGGACAGATAATATCCAGCACTTCACCTGCTTGCTCCCAGGCCTGATCCATAATATCAGGAAGTATTTTTAAATCCAGGCCAGTAATTTCCAGTGATTTTGGTTCAAATCCAGGGTAGTCATCGAGAATGTGTTCATCGATTTCAATATCCGGCTCGAGCGCGTTAACAATACAGTTGGCAATATGTACAATTGAGGCTTCCATACGGAAATTTTTGGCTTTTAGTGGCGTGTGGTGAAATGCAACGACCTCTTTCAGTGTGTCTGACAGTTTCCAGGCATCTATTAATGCAGCACCAACATCTGCGTGGGTAAAACCGAATATGTCTTTTTCTGCGCGAAATAGCTGTCCGTCAGAGTTGGCGGCGGCGATAAGTACTTCCTGGGAGAGCTCGGGTTCTTTGAAGTATAAAACCAGCTTGCCAATGTCATGCAGCATGCCAGCCACAAACAGGCGTTCACCGTGCAGAATATTACAGTGTTTGGAGAATAGTCGGGAAACGATGCCCGTATGCACGCTGTGACGCCAGAACAGATCGATATCAATAAGCTGATTCGGGATGCGCTTAAAGGTGTCCACTGCTGATGTGGCAAGTACCAGGTTACGTAAATCATCTTCCCCTACAACCGACACTGCACGGCTAACCAGTTCTATTTTGGCGGCTAATGAATAATATGCGCTGTTTACGATGCGCAAAATTCGTGCGGTGAGCGCTGGGTCGTGACTGATAATGTCGCCCAGTTGTTTGGCATTATGGTTTGGGTCTTCGAGTATCTGTGAAACGCGAATATAAATTTCAGGTAATGAAATAAGTTTAACGACGCCTTTTACAAGGTCTTCAGGCTTGCGAACCATTTTTTTCCCTATTTGTACGGTGACAAAAAATCACCCACGGGTTGGCGGGTGTATAGGTATTCTTAATTTTTATGATAATGGCTTAGTTATGGCGAAAATTCTAGCAAATGCCGTGTATAACTCGTTTTATTGTTTTATTTAGGGGTATTTCTAGTGGGCAATAGCCGCACGAGCGATAAGTTCTCTCACGGTGCAGACCTGTTCACCAAATGAAAGTGTCTGCTCCAGATTGATGTAACCTTCTTTAAATCGTTTTCGCTTACCCTGATTCATTAAAAACGTGCCATTGGTTGAGTCGAGGTCAGTTAAATATATCTGGTCATTTAGCACAACCAGTTCTGCATGGCGTGAGCTTGTGGTTTTATCAAATAGCTGAATGGTACCCTGGCGACCAATTATATAAGTCTTGTTTTCCATGCTTAATCCTTCGAAGTCATTTGGTTTTGTTTATCATATATATCTGAAGTTTTATTTATAGATCAGATTGGTATTAATTGCGTGATTTATATCACAATCAAGACAATACGACCATGCCGTTTATAGATTATTGTGTGGGCCTGAGAGATATATCA
>Ga0316206_1000229_pt1 | contig 99304 bp, 91 predicted proteins | sample 6monthpyrite_MG_FD_204942 | JGI IMG/M metagenome (GOLD analysis project Ga0316206, IMG submission 204942) | Microbial mat bacterial communities from mineral coupon in-situ incubated in ocean water Damariscotta River, Maine, United States -... | ecosystem: Environmental > Aquatic > Marine >...
GAAGTAAGAGCATGGAAACAAGACGAACAGGATTTTGCTGGCTCATTAATCAATGCAATATCACTATCTTTAGAAATCAAGAAACGCCGTATCATTCAGGAAGAATTAAACGCACAGAAAGATATACTTCACTATCATGCTCATCACGACTCACTCACCAGCTTGCCAAATCGCTTTCTGTTTAATGACCGCCTCAATCAAATTATCAAACAGGCAAAACGTAATCTGACAAAAATTGCCGTTCTGTTTATCGATCTGGATCATTTCAAACGCATCAATGATTCAATGGGACATAATGTCGGTGATGAGTTACTTATCGAAGTTTCAAAACGCCTGAAATCCGAAATTCGTCAAACCGATACCATTGCCCGTCTAGGTGGTGATGAGTTTTCCATTGTACTAAATCAGATTAGTAACAATGATGAAATAGTGGCTATTACTCAAAATCTGCTCAGGATCATGAACATACCGTTTGAACTGTTCGAGCGATCATTTTATGTAACACTTAGCATTGGTGTAGCCGTTTACCCCGAGGATGGCACTATCGCAGAAGAGCTCCTTAAAAATGCTGATGCAGCTATGTATCAGGCAAAAGATGACGGACGCAATACTTATCAGTTTTATAATCAGCTTATGACTGAAAAGGCCTTTGAACGCATTGCCATGGAATCGAGTTTCCGTAGTGCTTTAAAGAGAGAAGAGTTTATAGTGCATTACCAGCCGCAGGTTGATGCTCAAACAGGTCTGTTTATTGGCATGGAGGCTTTGGCTAGATGGATGCACCCGGAAATGGGATTGATTTCACCTGCCAAGTTTTTAGCCTTTGCCTATGATACAGGTTTGATTATCCCGATGGATGAATGGGTAATGAAAACAGCGATGACCCAATTTGCACAGTGGTACCGTATTGGACTCAACCCTGGAGTTTTGGCCTTAAATTTATCTATGAAGCAACTACACAAAGAAAATTTTATTGAAACTCTCCAGCAACTGCAAAAAGAAACAGGTTGTAAAGCTCAGTGGCTCGAGCTGGAAGTTACTGAAGGACAAATTATGGAAGATTCCAGTATCGCTATACAGGTCCTCAATAGAATACAGGATTTAGGTATTAGTTTGGCTATTGACGACTTTGGCACCGGGTTTTCATCCCTGTCTCAACTAAAACGTCTACCTATTAATAAATTGAAAATAGATCGTTCCTTTATACGCGAGCTGCCACATGACGAAGAAGATGTGGTTATCTCAAAGACCATTATTGCACTGGCTAAAAATATGGGGTTGAGTGTTATTGCAGAAGGAGTGGAAACTCAAGAACAAAAAGATTTTCTTCTACGCAATGGCTGTCGCTACATACAGGGATATTATTACAGTAAACCGAAGTTGGCTGCGGATATTGAACAGTTATTAAAAGCACAAGTTAAGGCTACCAGGTCGCTTGTACCCCGATAGTGTTAATGCCGATGTATGGCATATAACTCACTTCACCGCGATGTTTTTTATTCTGCGCGCTAACAAAATCTGCGGTATAAATTCCAAGTACTGCAGCGGCGATCACGTTTGAATACATGTTTCAGGACCTGGGTCATCGCACCGGCATAAGCCACTGATTCGAATATATCATATCCGGCATTGATATAACGATTGTCGTTAGTCCATTGCCCATAAGCATAAACACCTAACATAAAGGGTCCACTGAGGCGCATATCTCCCCAGGCCTTACCGACTTTATCGATAGCATGATAGTAATAAGGATGGTCTTCTCCGATCATCTCCTGTTTCCATTTATCATCATACTTTTCAGAGATTAAAAGAATACCGCCGGTAATTAAACTGGCTTTTAACCAGTCTTCACTGTCCCAGCGAGTGGGCGCAGTAAAATACTCACCGAGCTCAGGAAAAAAAGAACTGTCAACTCTGTCTGTTGAATCGCACCAGGCAATGGATGGCCAAATTAATAACGAGACTAACAGTAAAATAAATAAATAGAATACGTCATTTGCCGCAAGATATTTACCCCAGCTTAAGTGCCTATCTAACCCGGCTATTTGCATCATTTCATTAACTCTAAAGCAGTCGAGTGTGAAGTAGATTAAATAGTTTATACTTAATAGATTAATACAAGCTTAAGACTCAGAGAAATTCTCAACATATCAAGGTTTTTAAAGAATACGTTTTCGTATGCACAATGCAAATTAAAATACAGTGGAGAGAGTAGGAATAACTGAATAAACTATTTACTAACAACGTCTTGGTGGGCATTGAAATTTTCTAAACTTGCGTTAATACGCTCAACTAAACCTTGTGCGGCCTGCTGTTGTGCAACAGTCAGTGCGTGTTGGTAAATCTCAAAGGCTGCATCAGGGTTAGATAGTGCCAGCATTTCAGCCTTTAGGCGCAGTAGTTCAGCGTGCCAGAATACTTCACCGGTTTCTTCGACGGCTTGCAAACCATTTTCAATAATTTCGAGACCTTCATTCAGAGTGCCCTTACGTAAACAAATATTGGCATCAATAGCTATTTGTAATGTTTGCCCTAAACGCGCCCCGGGTTCTTTATAGGCATGGAAACCATTCTTAATAAGATTGTGTCCTTCATCAACATCGTCCAGGTTATCCGATTGAGCTATCGCCCAACCTAATAGCAAACGACCTTTATGTAACCAAAAAAATTCATGCTTGATCGAAATATCAATTTCTTCCTGTGCATAAAGTTTGGTCTTCTCTATATCGCCTTGCATATAGCTAAGCCACGAGGAAAAGTTAAGCGCATAAGCCAGGCTAAAAGGATGTTCACGTTCTCGCGCCAGATGAATTGCCTGTTTTGAATATTTCTCCGCCTGCTCGCTGTCACCTAGTATCCAATAAGTTAAACCCGCGATAGCTAAGGTACTGACACTTGCATCCTGGCCGCTTTTAAAAGTAAATGAACGATCTCGCGCATGATTATCAAGTTCCAGCACTTTATCTAAATGACTTCTGGATAATTGTGGTTGCCCAATAAAATAATTAATTAAACCCAGTGCTTGATGTGATTCAATTTGCATGGATTCTTCTTTTAAATTATCTGCAAGCTCTAACATTTGCGTAGCAGCATCCAAAGCCTCTAAAAATTCAGAGCGCACCACCGAGAAAGCATAAAAACCCCATAAAACCGGAAATAAATCAGCACCCACTCCTACTATTTGGCATAACTCGTAAGCCCGACGATAAGCGTTTTCAACTTCGGGAGCAGCGTATCCTTTAGTTGCGGTTAATACCGGACCTAAGGTCATTTGCAAATACAACTCACGGCGGCGATTTCGCTCAGTATCGGCAACATATTGCATCAGGTTTAAACCTTGTCGTGCATGATCAATCGCTTCCATACTTGCAGATTGTTCGAGCGCATGTGAACCCGCTTTTATCCACCAGTCGATGGCCACTTCATAGTTAGCCGCAGCAGTGAAATGCTGAGCAATTTGTTCCGGACGATGTTCTGTTATATTCGGGTACTCATCAATTAATACTGAAGCAATACGTTGGTGTAATTTTTGACTGTGTGATTTTAATAAAGATGACGCAGCAGCATCTTGAATAAGCGCATGTTTAAAAATGAAATCAGCATTGGGTGGCAAACCTCTCCTGTATAATAGTTCAGCATCGACTAATTCTTCTAAAGCGGCATCAAGTTCATCTTGCCCTTTGGCCATAACCGAACGTAATAAACTGTAACTAAACTCGCGCCCAATTGCCGCACCCAGTTGCGCGACTTCTTTAGCTGCACCTAAACTATCCAACCGCGCAGTAAGTGAATCTTGCAAAGTTGCGGGTATGGCATGCGTCGGTAACTCACCATCAAGTACAAACTTATTACCCACAAACCGTAACAAGCCGGATTCGATTAACATTTTGGTGAGCTCTTCAATGAATAACGGAATGCCATCTGTTTTGTTAACAATATGTTCAATGATTTCCTGAGGTAAAGATTTACCGTGGGTTAAAGACAAAATCATTGCTTCAATGTCAATATGTTCCAGGTTATCAATATGAAGTACTTCTAACGATTCAGACTCCGGCCATGGAATAGTAAAATTCGGTCTGCAGGTAAAAACCGAAAAAACCCTATTCTCAGGGACCCGCTGTATAAGGTAATTGAGTAATTCCAGTGTAGAAGGATCCACCCAGTGTAAATCTTCAACAATAAGTAACATGGGTGTTTGTTTTGATGAACGAATGAGTAGCTCGGTTACTAATTCAATAATACGTACCTTACGTTTTTGTGGTGAAATTACTATCTCACGATCACGGGCATTTAAAGGCAAACCTAAGAAAGCAGCAAACAGGGGAAAAGCTTCCTCTATATCCACCTTTTCGCGCTCAAGAAAGCTGTGCAATTTATTACGTTTTTCGTTAACGGACAAACTTGAAGTTAAGCCAAGCACACGTTGTAAAAGGTCAATGATTGGGCTGAAAGTACTGGATTCACCATAGGCATAACAACGCGCTACTACAAGCTGGTAATCATTACTATCGAGTCCATCACGGCAAGCCTTTAACAGACGAGACTTGCCGATACCGGCATCGCCACTGACAACAGCAATACAACCTTGACCCTGTACCGTTTTATGCCAAAGACTGAGTAATTTATTAACCTCATATTCGCGGCCAATAATTTGTGAAGTGGTTTTACCGCTTGCCTCGATAATATTATTTTTATTGTCGATACTTTCAATTACTTGAAATGCCGTAATGGCTTCCGCAATACCTTTAATATGCAACTTGCCCAGCGGATTAAAATTAAAATCATTTTTAATCAATTTATAACTGGAATCACTGATTAAAATTTGATCTGATTCTGCTAACGACTGTAAACGTGCGGCAACGTTAGGCGTTTTACCTAGAGCCAGGTGCTCCTTTTTAACACCCGAGCCTAATTCACTGGTAACAACCAGACCGGTATTAATACCAATGCGAACAGCTAACCTATAATTTTCAGGTAAGGTAAAGGCGCGATTAAGAACTTTAATCGCATCGACCATTTCAAGCGCACTGATTGCTGCGCGTCGGACATCATCTTCATGAGCATGCGGAAAACCAAAATAAATCAGCAGGCCGTCACCCAGGAACTGCGCAATATAACCATCATAACGATGTACAATCTCGCCACAGGCCTTTTGGTAATGGTGAATAACTTCTCGAAGATCTTCGGGGTCGAGGTAATCAGATAGTTGAGTTGAATCTACCAGATCACAAAACATTACCGTTAACTGACGACGTTCGGCAGTATTACCATCAAGTGTTTCTAACGCTGAAACCGAAGGAGCAGATATATCATGCGAAGAAACATTGCGGCCATCTAATTTGGCACCACAGTCCCCACAAAAATTAAATCCAACGGGATTATCGAATCCACATGATGGGCAAGTCGCTATCATCGCTAACCAGTAATAATTATTAAATTCTAAAGTAAACGGTTAATTCACAATAAGACAACTGAATTCCATTCACAACGCGTAATACAATTATAATGTATATAGATGTAATGTTCATTTATTAAGCAAAAAATAACTCGAATTTTAATAAATTAAACCTATATAAGTATATGCTAATAAATAAGGTTGGCGACTGTAAGTCATATACAAACAGCCCAGACTTGTCACGTCCATATTTAAGCTGTAATCGAACTGACATAATAGCTTGATAAAATAATTTTCAGTAATAAATTTGTCATATTAAAAACATGACATATCACTAATTAACATAAAAAGGTATTTTAATGACAAGACTGCTTTTGGTTTTATTTATTCTAAGCTTATCCAATCTCAGCTACGCACTAGATAAACAGGTATTACGTATTCACGGTTCCAACACAGTGGGAGCCAGCCTTGCGCCTGAGTTGGTTAAATCCTGGTTAAATAGTAAAGGGCTAAACATAATTTCCGATAAGGTAACGGCGCCAGAAGAACGCTTGATCGTTGCTAAAAGCAGTACACAATATATAGAAATCGAAATACATGCGCATGGTTCAAGCACTTCGTTTAAAGATTTTGCGATTGGCAAAACTGATGTGGGCATATCTTCTCGCCCGATTAAGGATAAAGAAGTCGAAAAACTCTCTTTTATAGGAGACTTACGCAGCAAACATTCTGAATACGTAATTGCACTTGATGGCTTACCCATTATCGTCCACCCATCAAATCCTATTACAAAACTGGATATTGCAACTATACAGAAAATTTTCAGCGGAAAAATAACCCATTGGTCGCAGCTTGGCTTTAAGAATGGAATAAATAAAGGCCGGATTAATCTTTATGCTCGGGATGACAAATCCGGCACGTACGATACCTTTAAGTCTTTAGTATTAGGTAAGGAAGCGCCTCTTTCAAAAAAGGCCCAGCGTTTTGAGTCAAATGCAAAATTATCCGATAGTGTTGCAAGCGATCCCAATGGGATCGGCTTTGTCGGTTTAGCTTATGTACGCAATGCTAAAGTGCTGGCTATTTCAGATGAAGGCACACAAGCAATCAAACCGGCCGCATTTTCTGTTGCCACTGAGGATTATGCATTAGCGCGTCGCCTGTATATTTATATCCCGGAAAAAGGCTCTTCTATTTTAGCCCGAGAGTTTGCTGGTTTTGCTGTTTCACCTGCAGCAGACAAGATAGTCTCTAAAGTTGGCTTCGTTTCTCAAGAATTAAATGGATATAAACTCGCGGTTTCGAAACAAGCGCCTAAAGAATACCGAAAATTAACCCAAGATGCAGAGCGTTTATCTTTAAATATACGTTTTAACTCTGGTAGTGTAATACTGGATAATAAAGCCGTTCGTAATATTGCAAGATTATCGGTTTATCTTTCTAAACCGGAAAATAAAAAAAGAAAACTCATGTTATTCGGCTTTACTGACAAACATGAAGTTGCACCCTATGTCAGTTTAAGTGTTTCCATACAGCGAGCCGATATTGTTGCTGACTATTTGTTGCGCAATCACATTGCACCGGCAAAAGTTCGTGGTTATGGCGATCAGTTAGCCGTTGCCACTAACTTGACTCAACATGGGAAAAATAAAAACCGTCGGGTAGAGGTTTGGTTGCAATAAATCGAAAGAGAATAATTTTCCAGTTATGTCATTACAAACATAGAAGTGAAACATCGAGAAAAACGTCAAGTTTAATAATAAAAAACTTGACGTTTTTTTAGCCGGTAATAACCAGTGAGTCAGAAAAATAAAAAGTTAGCTATAGTTATTGACAATTAAATAGTCTGACTAGACAGATAGTCTTCATAAGTTCCGTCAAAGTTAACTAAACCTTCAGGTTTCATTTCAATAATACGTGTAGCAAGAGAGGATACGAACTCCCGATCATGACTGACAAAAATAAGCGTTCCAGGATAATTTTCAAGTGCAGTATTCAATGACTCTATTGATTCCATATCCAAATGATTGGTGGGTTCATCCATCAATAAGATATTGGGTTTAATCATCATCAATTTACCAAACAACATTCGACCTTGTTCACCACCCGATATCACTTTAACGGATTTATTAATATCCGTTTGTGAAAATAGCATCCGACCTAAAATACCACGGATAGCCTGTTCATCATCACCAGGTTGTTTCCATTGGCTCATCCAGTCAAACAAATTAAGGTCTTCTGCAAAGTCATGCGAATGATCCTGGCCAAAATATCCTAAAACATTATTTTCGGATAACTTCACTACACCCTTATCGGGTGTAAGATCATTAGCTAAAGTTCGTAGTAAGGTTGTTTTACCTATACCATTTTGTCCGATAATCGCGATCCGTTCACCTACTTCAACGAGCATATTCAAATCACTAAACAGTGGTTTTTCATCAAAACCTTTCGTTAATTCTTTTACTTCGATGGCCAAACGGTATAATTTCTTATCCTGTTCAAAACGGATAAAAGGATTTACCCGGCTCGAAGGCTTGATGTCTTCAAGTTTAATTTTATCTAATTGTTTCGCCCGTGAAGTCGCCTGTTTTGCTTTTGAAGCATTCGCCGAGAAGCGACTAACAAACGATTGCAGTTCAGCTATTTGTACTTTCTTCTTGGCATTATCCGCTTGCTGACGATCACGCACGGCGGTGGAAGCCATCATATAATCATCATAATTACCGGGGTAAATTCGAATTTCACCAAAATCTAAATCCGCCATATGTGTGCAAACACTATTTAAAAAATGTCGATCATGCGAAATAATAATCATGGTACTGTTGCGCTGATTGATAATACCTTCTAACCAACGAATCGTATTGATGTCCAGATTGTTAGTCGGCTCATCAAGTAATAAAATTTCCGGGTCGGAAAATAAAGCCTGTGCCAGTAATACCCGTAACTTCCAACCGGGTGCAACCGCACTCATCGGCCCGTTATGTTGTTCCAGTGGGATGTCCAGACCAAATAATAATTCACCGGCACGCGCTTCGGCGGTATAGCCATCCAGTTCGGCAAACTCTACTTCAAGCCCCGCAACGTGCATGCCTTCGTCTTCAGTCATTTCGGGCAAAGCATAAAGACGATCCCGTTCTTCTTTTATTTTCCATAGCTCTTCATGGCCCATTATAACGGTATCCACAACCGAGTATTCTTCAAACGCAAATTGGTTCTGACGTAACTTACCCAGGCGCTCATTTGCATCAATAGAATAGGTTCCGGCAGTGGCATCTAAATCGCCGCCTAAAATTTTCATGAAAGTGGATTTGCCACAGCCGTTGGCACCGATTAAACCATAACGGTTACCGCCACCAAATTTTACCGAGACATTTTCGAATAAAGGTTTATCACTAAATTGGATAGTTAAATTTGCTGTTGAAATCAAAGTACTTTACCGCTTGAATTGAGGAAGGGTGAATGAGGGTTGAAATTAAGAGCGTAATTATACCAGATTGCGGATAACTTTAATAAGCTAATCTACGGCTTAAAAGCAGCTATTTAGGACTGGATTAAGGATTAGCACTAAAAACAACCGGTTTATCACCGGGTTCCCAGGTCGGGAATTTTTTCATGCTATGGATGAATTCCCCGGAATTCGTTAATAGCTCTAACCAGCGTTGTAATTTAGTGTAGGGGGATTGCGTAAACCAGTCTTTATCAACGGCTGCAAATTGGCGAATAAAGGGGAAAATCGCACTATCTGCGAAAGATTGCTCACTACTAAACAAATAGGTTGAATTCTCCAGACGCTGCTCCAGCATCGTCAAAAATACTTCGCCTTGCTGGCGATAATATTCAGGGGGAGATGCCGGGAATCGTTCTGCGTATTTATACTGATCCAGACACTGCTTAAAATCGGTATCATTATCCAGGATTAAAGCATTCATCTGCTGCACAGTGTCAGCCGAAAAGTCAGCTAACCATCCCTTTGTATCGTTTATTGCCAACGCCCACTTCATAATATCAAGGCTTTCATCAAGCACTTCATTCCCACTTGTTATCAATACTGGAACGGTCGCTTTGGGCGAAGCTAATAACATATCGGCCGGCTTGTTCGCTAGATGTACTTCCCTGATCTCAACGTCAACATGGCTTACATAGAGCGCCATCCGCGCACGCATGGCATAAGGACAACGACGAAAGGAATATAAAATAGGTAGAACAAGCATATCGTTTTATTTACGTTAATTAATGTATAAGGCCATCAACATACAACCATTGATTATGCTCTTTCACGAATTGACTCACTTCATGAATCTGCTGTTTTTGCCCTTCGCCCTTATAATACGCAATAAACTCTACTGTGCCAGTATTGTCTAGCGGTTTCCCCGCACTCGTGGCTAATATTTCCAGTTGCGTCCATTCAACATTATCGTGTTGTAAATTCAATTGAGCCGGGCGAGTCGATGGAAGCCATGTCGTTAACAGATACTCTTCATCCTGTAACACATAGGCGCAATACCGCGAACGCATTAACACCTCTGCAGTCAGTGGTTTTATGCCCTGCTTAATATATTGGCCACAACACTTAATGTATTTCCGAGACGAGCCACAGGCGCATTTGGATGCATTCGATAAATTTTTATTAGCCGATTTTTTCTGGACAGGATTCTTTGGGACAGATTTTTTTGGCATTGGCATTTTTTCATTTTCACATTACAAGAACTATTTGTCATTTTGTGTGTCTCTAAACATACACTATAATACAAGTCTGTTATTATAGCTGTTTTACAGCTTAATCGTTATATTTTGGACAAATTCAATGAGACTCTTTTTTAAATATTTTTTTAAAACCATTCGTATAATTCTTGGCCCTGTTATTTTGTTTGGCAATTTTATTACTATGCCTAAAGGCGTAAAGCGTCCGGAAGAACAACAAAAAATAATTGATTCGGAAACAAAAAATCTCACCTTGTATCAATTTAAAACCTGCCCGTTTTGTATCAAAGTAAAACGCATGATGAGTCGCTTGTCACTGAATATCGAAACACTCGATGCCCAGCATGACCAGAAAGTACGTGAAGAACTTTTAACTCATGGCGGTAAAATTGCCGTACCCTGTTTGAAAATTACAGATGAACACGGTGAAACGCTCTGGATGTATGAGTCATCAATCATTAATCAATACCTGGAACAACGTTTTGCCTGAAAACGATGAAAACAAAGAAGCTCAAGACAAGCCGTCACAATCTTTCTCTGCAACGTCACCACTAGCTGAAGGTTCTTCCTCATTATCCGATCCACAACAGCTGCTTAAACTCGCCGCTTATAGAATGCCGTTTGGAAAATATAAAGGGAATCTCTTAATCGACCTGCCGGAGCCCTATGTCGTTTGGTTTGCAGGCAAAGGTTTTCCTAAAGGAGAACTGGGTATCATGTTGAGTATCTTGTATGAAATTAAATTAAATGGTCTGGAATATTTATTTAAGCCTTTGCGTGGAAAATAAATAATCTTAAGCCCGGGAGATAAACTTCCCGTTACCCGTATTCACTTTAATTATTTCATCAATTTCCAGGTACTCGGGCACCTGTACTTCGAGTCCAGTTGATAATGTTGCCGGTTTAGTTCTACCGGATGCTGTTGCACCTTTAATTCCAGGGGCCGTATCAACAACTTGCAGATTCACCGATTGAGGTAGCTCAATTCCCAGAATTTCGCCATCTACTAATAACGCGGTTATACCTTCCAAGCCTTCACTCAGATAACCTGATTGATCTTCCAGATCATCCACAGTCAAACCGTACTGGCTATAATCGTCCATATTCATAAAAATATAGGTCTCGCCATCCATGTAAGAATATTGAACAGCTGCGCGGGCACAATCAATATTTTTTAATATATCATCGCCTTTATAAGACTCGTCCAGTTTCTGACCGGTTTTTAAATTAGTAAACCGAACTTTATAAAGTGTTGCAGCCCCGCGTGAAGAAGGACTTTTTGCCTCTACTTTTTTTACTGCATGAGGCATACCACTTATATCTACAATTAAACCACGCTTTAATTCGCTTGCCTTTGGCATAGCTATCTACCTTTAATGAATAACGGTTACCTGAAACCAGTTGGGAATTTATTATCCGGGTCTGACTTTTTTTTACTTTTTGAATCTAGTGCTTTCTTTGCATCGCTGATATCCACTACGGTTGAATCATATGTTGCGTGGAATTTAGCACCTGCTTTAAAATCGGGTATCGATGTTTCCGGCGTGACCGTTTCAGGGTATGCCGACATTTTCAAATCAACCAGTACTTTACCTAACATAATGATTGTTCCATTAAAGCGCCGAATCCCGTCGCTACTGAATTCAAAACTGTATTCACGTTGAAACTTAACCGTCCCACGCGGATTACGCTTTATACGTACTTTTTTGATTTCGGCAGTTTCATCCAGAAATGTCACGCCGAGTTCCTTACAGCGTTCTTTTCCATGTTTGACCGCAGTTTCCTTAACAAATATCGTATCTACCCAGTAAAAGATAGCCGCGACAAGGATAAACAGGATAATAAATTCAGAGGGTGTCATACGCCAATTATACTCGTTTATCATGACAAGCTGAACACCGGCATGCCATATATAACCAGATAACGTCTAGTAACAACAGATTAAATATCGTTACTCTGATTAATTCAAGTACAATATGATAATGGATAATATTGATGTAATTGTAATTGGTGCAGGAGCCGCGGGTCTGATGTGTGCCATCGAGGCGGCTAAACGCGGCAGACAGGTTGTTGTACTTGACCATGCCAATCGCGCCGGCAAAAAAATATTAATGTCCGGTGGTGGGCGTTGTAATTTCACCAATATCAATATAGAGCCCGATAATTTCATCTCATCAAATCCACACTTCTGTAAGTCGGCACTTAGCCGGTATAGCCAATGGCATTTCATTGATCACGTTCAAAAAAATAATATCGCTTACCATGAACGCGAGCATGGTCAATTATTTTGTGATAACAGCTCAAAAGATATTTTAAAAATGTTACTGGCCGAAGCAGAAAAATACAATGTTGTGATTCAACTCAACACTAACATTGAAAAAATAACACCGGTAAATAATGAGTACAAAATAGATACGGCTAAAAAGAAGTATCTATGTCAATCACTTGTGATAGCAAGCGGTGGATTATCGATTCCCAAGATAGGTGCAACACCCTTCGGTTATAAAGTTGCAGAACAATTCAAGATTAATATTTTAACCACCTCGGCCGGACTGGTACCATTTACTTTGCAGCCTGAAGATAAACTGCGCTTTGAAACATTATCAGGAATTGCAATTAGTAGCACGGTAAAAACCAACCATAAAATCGGCAATACAGAATTTAAAGGAAATATACTATTCACCCACCGTGGCTTAAGTGGTCCAGCCATATTACAAATTTCCTCTTACTGGAAACCTGGTGACGAGATAATAATTAACCTTTTACCAACACTTAATCTATACGATTTAATTAATGCCTCTATAGCCGAGCATCCACAGCACATTTTAAAAACATTACTCAGCCAGCTTTTGCCGAAACGTTTGGTTAATGTATTTATCGAACATGAGCTATTAGAGACCAAAGTAAAATCACTCTCTAAAACTCAAATTGAATCCGTCGTTAACAGCTTACAAAACTGGTCTATCAAACCCAATGGTACAGAAGGTTACCGAACTGCGGAAGTGACACTGGGCGGGGTTGACTGCAATGCATTGTCATCCAAAACGATGCAAGCCAATGATCATCCTGGCTTATACTTTATCGGCGAAGTTGTTGATGTAACGGGTTGGTTAGGCGGGTATAATTTTCAGTGGGCATGGTCATCTGGTTGGTGTGCCGGACAATATGTTTAAGACCATACGTTTCTGTAATAAATCAATTACAGACAATTACCCTACTAAAACTCTGTTTTTTGCTTGATAGCTTTAGCGACTGATAGGCTTTAATATAAGCACTTTCCTTATATAAAGTATTAGCATGAAGCACTCTCTCGACACATTACCTTTTAGTAATAGCCTTTCAAAACTGACGGATACATTTTATTCTCGCGTGCAACCAACCGCGTTTAATTCCGAGAGTTACCTGATTCACTTCAATGCTGCTGCTGCTGACTTACTCGATCTAAATCCTGATGGAAGTCGTAACCCCGATTTCACTAAAATCTTTAGTGGCCAACATCTTCATCAGCAATCCGATCCCATTGCGATGCTTTATTCAGGGCACCAATTTGGTCACTATGTCGAGCAACTCGGTGATGGGCGCGCTATTATGTTGGGAGAAACCACTAACCAGCTCGGCCAGAAATGGGAAATACAACTCAAAGGCAGTGGTATGACACCGTATTCACGCCGTGCAGATGGACGTGCCGTGTTGCGTTCGAGCATCCGTGAATACCTATGCAGTGAAGCAATGCATGGGCTAGGCATACCCACTACTCGTGCGCTGTGTTTAATTGGCAATAACGATGAGGTTTATCGGGAACAAATTGAAACCGCAGCAGTTGTGACCCGCCTTGCCCCTTCGCATATTCGTTTTGGTTCGTTTGAGATTTTCTTTTATCGTAGCCAGCTTGAACATATAAAAACACTGGCGGACTTTGTTATAGAGAATCATTACCCTGCCCTAAAAAACCATACTAATCCTTATATAGCCTTGTTGGAAACAGTGATTAAAAAAACCGCGCAACTTATTGCACACTGGCAAGCCGTGGGTTTTGCGCATGGGGTAATGAATACCGATAACATGTCGATTCTCGGTTTAATCCTAGATTATGGCCCATTCGGTTTTTTAGATAATTACAACCCGAAATTTATTTGCAACCATTCCGATCATGAAGGCCGCTATGCCTTTGAAAACCAACCACAGATTGGTCTGTTTAATCTAAGTTGTTTAGCGCAGGCACTGCTTCCTTTGATGGATGTTGAATCTGCAAAAGCCGCACTATCAACCTATCAAGATACCTATAGCCATCATTACAATGAATTAATGGCTAAAAAACTTGGCTTTAATAACCCGGACGCGACGACTGAATCACTCATGGAATCTCTGCTTGAGCAGATGCAACAGAGTGAGGTTGATTACACCATATTCTTCAGACGCTTAAGTAATCCTGAATCAAATCAAGCAACTGAGTTAAGAGATATGTTTGTTGATAGAAAGAAGTTTGATCAGTGGCTGGCTAACTATACCCAACATTTTGAAGCGCTCTCTTTAAATATTAAAGATCAGCAGAAAATAATGCTTACGCTTAATCCCAAATACATTCTACGCAATTACATTGCCCAAATTGCCATTGAAAAAGCAGAACGAGAACAAGACTATTCTGAAATTGACAAACTGATGACACTTCTACAGAATCCATTCGCGGAACACCCTGAAATGGAACACTATGCAGGATTACCACCAGACTGGGCAAGTCGTGTCAGTGTTAGCTGTTCGTCCTGATGATTTTTTTCACCTGAGAAAGGCTTAATTATGAACTTAAACGAATTATTAACGGCGATTGAAGTAGAACCGGAATACCTTCAGTTCGACGATGTCATTGAAACTATCGACAATGAATACACTTATACGCCGTCTAAATTTACTATCGGTCAGGGTGACGATACGGTTATTAACGAAGCAGAGACGAATGAGGGTTCATGTAAGATATTGGCTTTTGCTATTCTTAATAACTTAACGAAGGAGCAAACCTTAAACTGTTTTGGCAAATTTTATCGTAAAGACGTTTTACAGGAACCTGAAGGTGAAGATCATGCCAATATCAGAGCCTTATTGAAATATAGTTTAGATGATGTGTTTTTTTACGATACGGTATTAGTAAAGAAATAATCCAACACGAAGGACGCGTATTCAAAAAATAATTCAGTCATTGTGAGCCAATTATATAAAAGGGCGCGCAATAACTGACTGTTTTCTTTTCAACAAGTTGGTCAAGTTCATTGTGATTACAAATTATTTAATGACGTAACCATCGGTTAAGGTTTCCATAAAAGCAACCAGGTCATCAACTTCATTCTCGGTTAACTTTAAATCACCCAGTTCATCTTTATTTACATTTTCAGCGACTTCGGGCTTTGGCCATTTTTTAATATCCCGCGTATTATAAAAATCGACAACTTCCTTTAGCGTTTCAAACACACCGTTATGCATGTAGGGCGCTGTTAAGGCTATATTCCTTAAGCTCGGGACACGAAATTTTCCATTATGACTAGTGTCTTTAACGATCGTACCTAAACCCGTATCAATATAACGATTGCCATCAGGATTGAACTGCGTTGGCTGTTTATAGAATGGATTTTTTGGATGTGCTGGAACACCTAGATTGTCATAGGTGTAATCAGTAAATAAAGGGCGTTTGTTTTCTGCATCAGGCTGACTTGGATGGCAAGCTGCGCAGTTACCTTTGTCTTCCGCTTCAAATACTTTTAAACCACGTTGCTCTTGTTTGGTTAATTTTGCTTTACCATTTAAATAAGCATCATATTTAGAATTAAAGGGGCTAAACTCAAAACTTCTCTCATATGCTGCAATTGATAACACAAATTTTTCTAATGCAGTATCGGCATCACTAAAAACCTTTTCGCCGTACACTTTTTTAAACGCGGCTTCATAACCTAGCGATTTTAATCTTTGAAATAATACAGTCTTATCCGGTACCGCCATTTCAACAGGATTAAATAGAGGTCCCTTTGCTTGTGACTCAAGGCTATTCTCCCGACCATCCAGGAATAAACCACCAACATAGTGTTTCTCTTTACTATCAAAGTGTAATTCAGGAATATAGGCTGCATAGCTAATCGTTGGTGTATTACGGTTACCGAAACGTTGCACTACTGCACCCGGTGACACCGGTGGTGTCGCTGGTATTTCCTGCGCCCGGGCAAAGCCAGCATCAGGATTGTGGCAACTCGCACATGCTTGACCTGTTGGCTCAGAAAATCGAGCTTCAAAGAATAATTGCTTGCCTAAGATTTGTTGTTCTGTCAGTGAGCGAGCATTTTTAGTTGATGCCGGCTCATTAGAACAACCATAAGTTATTGTTATTGCTAAAATAATTAAAAGGCTTTTGGGGGAATTAACTACTTTCATATCACTTTTATCTAATATATTAATCGTACCGGGAATATTAATGAGAATGATTCTCATTGTCAACAAAAAGCAGGTAAAAATATACCCACCTAAGTAGTTATTGCCGTATTCTTAAAACAAGCAGCTAATCAATGTTAATTCCTTTATCTGTACGCCCGGTATAACAACAAGATCAACGCTTCTTTTTCAGCAGCACCATAAAAGTGATATCACCTTTATTACACATTTTATATTTAACAGAACTCTGTACAGATGAGGATTGCAAAGCAAAATATGAACTATAAAAATAGCGACTTAGGATATATTCAGACGGCGGCTTCTGCCACATAGGAGACATAAATAAAATAATCTAGCTGGTGGCTCAAGTTGACCCAAAGAAGAACGTTGAGGGTTTCTGATAATAAGACTGAAGATAACCAAAAGCGAAAGTCCCGTCATTACTCAATAGAATGAAAAAACCTTTCCAACAGTACTTATTCAATATATTTCCCTTCCATTCAAGGACTCTTTGAACCAGAGAGTAGAAGCAAGCCGTTGACAGGCTAATGACAACAGATATACAAGATAAATATGATACAGTGAGGCAGATTGCTTCACTGTATCAATTAGCTGCTATTAACTAACTTTTTCAATGCTAGCGGGTAAGCCTTGTCTAGCACTGCCGCCTGATACCCAATCTAATAGAGTAGCAGAACCGTTACGGTGAGGATCAATTAGCCCAATATCATTCAGGTTAATGCCAGCGCCAATCTCCGGTGCTTCTGGTTGGCGCTTATCACCAATTAAATGAGACCTGGCACCTAGCTCCTTATGCCCAAAGCCATGTTCAATGCCAATAGTTCCTTTGAACACACCATCGCGCACCAAAGCAACAGCTAATGCTGAACCACCAGGGGTTGTTATACGAATTTTATCTCCATTATTAATCCCCATACGTTTAGCATCCTCACGATTGATAGATACCGGGTTATATGGATGTATAGAACGTAAACGTTCAGAAGTGATTGAAAGTGAACTTTGCAAATGAGATTTGAAAGAAGACATTAAAAATGGCCACTTTGATGGCGGATAGACTTCATCCAGCGGAGTACCATCAGCCAGTTGTTGAGGATAATAAGTAGGGCAACCGACATAGTGTTTGCCACTGAGCGTATTAATGCTGGTGCCGACTTTTTCATTCCAGATACATAAGTTCTTTTTGTATTTATGTTTCAGTTCTTTACCAACATAGGCTTTATCTGCATCTTCAAAGCGACCACCTCTGGCCAGCATGTAAGAAACTTTTGCCTCTTCATCCGATTTTAAAGTCTGTTTAATCTCAGCCTGCAATCTGTTAAGGCCGCTGAGTTCAATGTCTCTTGCACTGGCATCAGGTACCGCTTTACCTTTAAAGTAGGCAACGTTAGCCGCTGCTTTTAAATAAAAGTCAGAGACTTTATTTAATGCCCCCAGATTACCTTCGCTGTCAGGAATGGCTTTATCGCCAAAGCCCGGCAATTTCATTTCTTTTGCCACCGCGATTAAAAAGCTTTCCATACAGATCGCTTCACCTTCAGGTGTTTTGTCGGTAGCCGGTTCAACTGCAGGCCAGCGAGCAGTTGATACTTTAGTCACCGTTCCACTCCAGGCGCTGGTCCAGCCCCAGCTTTCATAGGTGATGGTGTCTGGCACAACGTAATCGGCAAACGCGGTTGTTTCATTGATAAAAGCATCAATCGCAACAAACAAAGGTATGTTAGTAGGATCTTTAAGTTTTTTCTCGATTAATTTTTTTAAACCCGCCTGCCCATAAATGGGGTTAGACATATTAAAAATCATTGCCTTAATAGGATAAGGATATCCATCGAGTGCAGATGACAAATGTTCAGTCATTATTGGTGGTGAGAACGGATACCAGGGTTGCTGTGAAGGATAAGGATTTTCTCCGGCTGCCACTTTACTTTTGTACTCAGTGGTTTTTTGATAAGGAAAACGTGAACGAGACAGAAATACGCCTTTAGGTTTTACCTTGCCGGGGAATTTTTTAAAATTATAACGAGGGCCTGCTCCAAACTCAGGAAATTTTCCACCGGTGGATGATACGCCGCCTTTAACATTATAGTTGCCAACCAGAGCATTGAGCATCAGGGCACCATAGGCTGTATAAAACCCGTTACTGCTCATCATGCCGCCATGAACATCGACCACGGCACGTTTACCATAACTGGTAAATTTGTCCGCCAAACCAATAATGGTTGTTTCCGCTATACCACACACTTCACTGTATTCTTTCAGTGAAAAACGCTCAGCTTCTTCTTTTAAACGCTGCATACTGCTTTTTACTAAAACGTTACCCTTACTCGTTTCCACTTCGCGGCTAACAAATATTGCAGCTTCAGCTGACTTGTTATTGGCAACTAACTCTTTACTGTCAGCTTCAACCACCATAAAGGCATCACCTTTACCGTAGGCTTCTCCCTTAAACGCTTTACCCACATCACTGCTGCGCAGGAACGCACCATAACGAGGGTGAGTCTCATCAGAAATAACCAGATGTGTGCCGTTACTCCAGTGTGCTTCATCAGCTGCTTGTGCCGCTTTTGCTCCGGGTTGTGCCAGAAAATTAGCATCGTAACGCTTATTTTCGATAATCCATCTGATCATAGCCATCACTAAAGCAGCGTCGGAACCTGGCTTGACAGGTACCCAGTTATTATTAGGCTGACTGGCAAGACTAGAGCTATTGGGTAAAACCGGTGATACCACAATGTATTCAAAATCACGCTTTGTTCTTGCTTCTGCAAGCTGGCGTGCCTGACGTTGAAATGGATTTCCGGATTGTGCTGGAGAACTACCAATAAATAATCCAAAATCCACATGTGACCAGTCTGGTTTAACATGTGCATATTTTTTCAGATCATTCATTAAGGCACCGGATGCGGCTCGCATAGAAAACCCGCAATAGGCACCATGGTGTCCAAAGTTTCGTGTACCAAAACTATTAAAAGTGAAACGTTTGAAGAATGCGGTACGACCATCATCGCCAGCGTTACTCATTAGCAGCTGATTGGCTTTGGGACCATATTCAGGGTTTGCAGGATCCAGAGGAGTTTTTAAATCCCGAATATCTTTAAGTCCATCGACATGGCCTTCTTTAAACAAATCTCCACCATGAACGACTTCTTTGATCAGTTGCTCAAAACTAATCGGCTCCCATTTTCCACTGCCTCTTTCACCAACCCGTTTTAACGGAGTTGTAATCCGATAGGGACTGCTTAACTGTTCCAGCATGGCATTGCCACGAGCACAGACAGTCGAACGCCCGCCGAGTCCGATTTCATCTTTACCACTGATACCCAAAAAAGATTGTTCAACAGTCGTTTTATAAGGAATTTGCTCTTCGGCAGCTAAAGGGTGATAAGGATTACCACTGATACGTAAAACTTTCTCTGTTTCATTATCAATACGTAATCTAACGCCGCATTTTGTCCAGCAGCCGAAACACATACTGGCTGCCAGACGCTGTTTTGGATTGACTTGCAACGCTCCTTGAGCGTCAACAATAAACTCAGGTTGCAGAGCATTACCAAAAATCCGATTTTTAGTTTGTACACCTGAAGTTCCGTTTAAAATCCCATCCAGTACGTGTTTAGCAGTACCACTATAGCCAGCTACAAAAGTGGCAAGTCCACCTACAGCAGCACCCGTTTTAATAAATTTACGACGTGATTCTTTCATGATTGCACCTATACCTGTGATTCTGTTTTGTTTTTCCAGGGTAAAAATTCGTAAAGTACGATGGCTAAAAATAACCAAAGCCCAAATACACCCAACATTCCTAATACGCCTTCTGTGCCCCAGGGTAAGTCATAGGTGTAAAACCCGGCACCATATTTAGGGATAGTTTGACCATCGATAAAGATCATCCAGCGTGAAAACCAGCTAACAACGAGACCACTCAGAGCAGATAACAAAATTAACTTTGATGATCCATCGGTTAAAAATACAGCAACTAAAGACAGGAGAACCAGGAAGAATAGATTTAACTGCCACTGTGCAGAATGCTGCAATAACTTAAAACTACTGGCTTCTACTCCATTAGTGAACAAAGCCAGAACAAACCATAGCGTCAGGACGCCTAAAGATAACAGTGCAAACCAACGGTTATAACGACTTAAGGTAGCAAGAGTAAAATTATCTTCATGGATCAAGGTTGCGATTAACAATGTTAAAGAACTGGCACCTAATAATGCTGTGCTAAAGAAAAAAACGGGAATTAAATAACTGTTCCAAAATTCTCTTGTTGCGACAATGGCTACTTCAGCGCCAGTATATAGCGCAATAACCAAGCCTAGGATCAAGGTGATAATGGCAACCGGTTTTAATAAATGTTGCCCCCGCCATGATCCCATGCCGATCGTATTTGCGACCACACCAGCAAAACCTGCTTTGCCTTTGTTTTCCAATAAACCGGGTCTTAGGAAAAGCCAACTATAGACGATGGTAGCAATGACATAGAGGGGTAAAAAAATCGCACCGATTGACATCCAGCTCCAGGGTGTGAAATACGCATAAAAATGCCAGAAGCGAAGGGGTTGATGTATATCTGCCAGTAATGCAACCGGACCAACAATGGCGCAAATTAACATTACCATCATGGCAATACGGGCAACGCCAAGGTATTGTTTATGACCAAACAAGATGGCCGGTAAAGTCAAAATTACAGCCGTGAAACTGATTCCTATAAAGAAAAAGTAAGCAACGGCCCAGGGCAACCAGCTGATTTCAATATTGGGTGCAAGAATTTCGGTAATCATTTTATTAACTCCTGTGTTGGTTGCCAAACAGCTGACTGTCCTGTAACTCGATTTTTAAAGGCATTAGTAAGACCTATGTAAAACACATGAGGTTTGGTCCCTGCTTGTGGTTTTAATACTTTAATATCTCTTTCATGCTCTTTGAGTAACAGAGATATTTGACTATCTGGCTGATTCAGGTCACCTATAATTCGTGCGCCACCGACGCAACTCTCTACACAGGCAGGTAATAATCCAGCTTCAAGACGGTGTGTACAGAAAGTACATTTATCAGCACTATTGGTTTCTTTGTTGATAAAACGGGCATCATACGGACAGGCCTGAACACAGTAACCACAAGCCACGCAACGCTCATTGTCAATAACCACGATGCCGTCCTTTTGCTGATAAGTCGCTTGCACCGGACAGACTGGAATACAGGGAGGTTCGTCGCAATGATTACAGAGTCTTGGCAGCATTAAGCTGGTAATGTTTGCAGGATTTTCAGTGTCCTGAACTTCGTACTGATCAACGCGAGTACGAAATTGACCAATGGGTGACTGGTTCTCAATGGTGCATGCAACGGTACAAGACTGACAGCCTATGCACCTGCGAAGATCGACTACCATAGCCCAGCGTTTACCAATCTGTCCATTTCGACGCGGCGGTTGATCATTGATGCCGGCCTGGCTAATGCTACTGAAAGGAACAAGAGTGGCTCCGACTGATAAGGTTGCAACCCTGTTTAAAAACTGACGCTTACTGTTGTCCATGACTTATTACCTTTTGAGTACTATTTGAAACAAGTATCTATCTGGATTTCAGCTGGCGCTATTGTGGTTGACCACATTAGCTAAGCAATTATTATATGAATCGAGTATTGTTTGATCTACATCAAGTTTTATATCATGGTTAAAATAATTTTCTTGAATGTCTGATATTTTTATTTCAAATAACCTGAATATAGATTCCGCAGATACATAAAAATAACTATGATTTTAAACATTATATGTTTCCTCAGAAAGATTTCTTAAACAGGCTAACTTAAATTTGGTTTATTGTTATTATTAAACAAGCTTAAAATGTAATCGAAAATAATTCAGAAGAAACGGGTGTCTAATGCTACGTGTATTATTGTTAACCTCCTTATTATTAGTTGCATTATTTTGTCAGGCTGAAAGTCAGGAGATTAAAGTCGGCGTGCTAGCCTTTAGGGGAACCGAAAAGGCTTTGCAACGCTGGCAACCTACTTTTGATTACCTGACTGAGAACATTCCTGAAACAAGATTTAGCATTCTTCCCATGACATTGCCTGAACTGGATGATGCAGTGATGCGACAAAATATAGATTTTGTCATTACTAATCCCGGTCAGTATGTTCGCATTGGCACAAAATATGGAATGAGCTGGTTAGCTACACTGAAATCACGCAGGCATTATGAGAGTAAGCAGGTTATAGGTTCTGCGCTGGTGGTCAAAGCCGAGTCCTCTTATAAAGAATTAAATGACTTGAAAGGTCAATCGCTGGGCGCGGTTGACCCTTTGGCTTTTGGTGGCTTTCAGATTTATTGGGGCGAGATGGCTAAACAGGGATCCAATCCTGTACGCTTTTTTCACGAAATTAATTTCTCACGCTACCCGGTCGATGCATTAGTTTATTGGGTAAGAGATACTGTTGTTGACGGTGCAATCGTGCCGGCCTGCCTGTTGGAAAAAATGCATGAAGAGGGTCTCATTAATATTAATGATTATCGTGTACTGGATCTGAAACAGCATAATGGTTTTAACTGTCAGAGCAGTAGCCAGCTGTACCCTAACTGGTCGTTTGCCAAATTAAGAGATACTCCTACGTTAATTGCTGAAAAAATTTCCAAAGCGTTATTGTCAATGAATGTTAATTCAGCTGCGGCCACTGCAGCCGGATCGTTGGGATGGACAACACCCGTAAGTACATATGAAATTCATCAGCTCTATCAACGTTTAAACATACACCCCTGGCAGGAAAGTTGGTGGCAGCAGGCCTGGAGATGGGTGCTGATCAATTGGCAATGGGGAGGATTGTTTCTGTTTATAATTATTTTGGGGTTCCTGCATCATCTTTGGGTACAGCTACTGGTTAATCGCCGAACCCATGAATTGCAACAGATAAATATTGAAATGCATCTACAACAACAGGAACTGGAGCATGCTCAGAGAATAGCAATTTTAGGTGAATTGTCTTCTGACCTGGCGCATGAATTAAATCAGCCGCTTGCTGCCATTAACAGTTATACGGAAGGCGGGATTATCCGCTTGGAAAAACTGCAGAATAATCACGAATTAATTAAATTACTTGAAAAGATTAGACTGGAAGCACAGCGTAGCGGGAAGATTATTCAACGCATCAGAGGTTTTGCTAAAAAGCAACAACCTGAAAAACAACCAACAGATATCTCACAACTCATTAATGACTCCCTATTATTATTGCAAATTGAATTAAAAAAATCAGAAACAAATCTGACGCTTTCCTTACCTAAAAAAAGCATCATTATGAGTATTGACCCTATTGAGATTCAGCAGGTTTTGATTAACTTGATTAGAAACAGTTTAGAGGCTATGTCAATAACAGAAGGCGTTAATCAATTAGTATTGGAAGTACTGCCCACGAATGACAATGAAATCCAGTTCAATATAATGGATAATGGTCCAGGAATTAGCAAATCAAGATCTGATCAAGTTTTTACACCTTTCCTCTCCACAAAAAAACAGGGATTAGGTTTAGGTATGTCGATTTGCAAACGTATTATTGAAGCGCATCATGGAAAAATATGGATTGAGAATAACCCCGCTGGAGGTTGTATTGTTAGTTTTAAATTGCCGGGTGATATAAATGAGTGAAATGCTGAATGTTCCTGTATATATAGTAGATGACGACCCGTCTGTGAGAGAAGCCTTAAGGTATATGCTGGAAGGGTATGACTTCCAGGTTTTTGACTTTGAAAATGGCGACGATTTTTTAGCCAGAATTGATGTCAGTACAGGGCCGGGTTGTCTAATTCTTGATAGTAAAATGCCGGGTATAAGCGGTCAGGAAGTACATGATCAATTAAATAAACTGGGGACGACTTTAAGTATCATTTTTTTAACCGGGCATAGCGATGTACCCATGACTATCAAAGCCTTTCGAAATGGGGCTAATGATTTTTTTCAGAAACCAATATCTGCTTCAGAACTTATCCCCAGTATCAGGTTAGCACAAAAATCCAGTTTATTGCGTTATCAAAAACATTGTAATGAAACTTTGTTTTCAACACTTACCGACAGAGAGAAAGATTTATTTTACCTGGTTGCTGAAGGACTGATTAATAGACAAATTGCTGACAAATTATGTATTTCATTAAGAACGGTTGAGGTTCATCGCGCAAAAATGATGCAAAAACTAAATACGGATAATATAACCGATCTGATTAAGTTTTATAATATTGTGCAAAATTAATAAGGATCTGTGGAATGAGGTATTTAATATTAGATGAAGTATTGCGCCGACCAGTTGAATCTGCATCAATAAAAAATTGATAAATAAAGAATTATTACAAGATTAAGTGCTGGAGGAAAGCGACATATTTATATATGCAGTGAGAGCTGAACGAGCATCAGCAAAAGATTGAAAAGGTCCCTGGTCGGTTGTTTGCCGAACCGAAAAGAACCATTCATTGTTATTTTGATAGAAACGATCCGAGCGACAAGGAATGGCACCTTGCTCGTTAAAACGATTTATCGTGAAAATCGCATTCATAGATTATCGAGGGCATCCAAACGCACTAAATTTACCTTATCTTCAAGTAAGTCGTTATCAACAAGCAATTTTTGCTTTATTTTTTCCTGTACTGGTAAACAAAAAACTATCATACCGGTGAGCAACCAAAATGCTACTATTGTTATTATTTTATTCTTCAAAATTCGCATAAAAACATCGTTACCATGATCCATCAAAAGGGTGCCGATTGTACTGCTCTATGCGGAGTTTGTCTTGTAGGATAATGATTATATCTTTGTAGGGATTTACCTACAAGACGCTGTCGTTTCCTGAATAATGCTCTTTAATTCAGGTATACACGAACCACAATTTGTACCTGCCCTTAGAATGGCACCAACCGCATCAACATTGGTTAGGTTTTGTGTGCGAATGACATCCGTTAGGGTATTAATTCCTACACTAAAACAGGAGCAAATGATTCGACCAGCATCATGTTGCCCTGATGCCGGTTTACCGGTTAGTAAACTAATGCGTTCGTCATCCAGCAGCGATTCTTTTGATACTAATTGTGCTAACCAGTCACGCTCGGGCAAATCCTGATCCGGACCAATAAAAATACAGCTTTCTAAATGACCATTTTCAATTCGCGCTCCACGGTAACGCCCTTTTGCTGAATCAAAATATTCTACCCATTCGACGTTTTTAGCATTTTGACACAGTAACTGACGCGCGCAATTTGCCCAATCACCTGCCGCATCATCACCAGCTAGCTCATAACGCCAGTAACCTCGTCCTTTTGAAACAGACCAGTAATTAGCATGGCTAATTTTTAGTTTACGTCGCGATAACACAAAGCCATACCAAACCGGAATTTTTACTTCGATTTTTACTGCGGAGTACTTGAACTCCGGTTGACCGGAGATTGGGTCAACTTCAGATGCTATTAATTTACCGACCACGCCACTACTCGCAAACTGATCGTTCCAGTGAATCGGAATAAAGACTGTTCCTGATTGTTGGGTATCACACACATTCGCACGCTCAACGAGTTGGCCTTTTTCGCTAGTAACGGTTACTAAACTGTTTTCACTAATGGCGTACTTTTTTGCGTCTTTAGGGTGAATCGCAATAAAACCTTCCTGGATATGACCCGACAAACGAGCAGACTTGCCGGTGCGGGTCATGGTGTGCCATTGATCACGTATGCGTCCGGTGTTTAATATTAAGGGATAAGTTTTTGAAACGCTTGCAACGGGTTGATGATTATTAAAGGTAATAAATTGTGCTTTGCCAGATGGTGTATAAAAATGACCATCCGAAAACATTCGTTTCGTACCTTTAGGATTCTCTTTCGTTATTGGCCACTGTAGTGGTTGCATAACATCATAACTTGCCTCATCGACATCAGCATAAGCGCTTATATCAAAATCACGTGTTCCCGCATTACCATATCCAGACAAAGCCGCATGCTCTTTAAAGACTTCAAATGGACGATGGTAGTTAAAAGCCTCATTAAAGCCCATCTGTTGGGCAACTTTTGAGATTATCCACCAATCGGGTCTTGCTTTACCCGGCGTCGGTAAAAAAGCCCGTTGTCGGGAAATACGCCGCTCGCTATTCGTAACGGTACCATCGCGCTCACCCCATGTTTGCGCGGGAAATAAGACATTGGCATACTGGGTCGTATCAGTATTACGCATACAGTCCGATACAACAACAAACTCACATTTCTGCAAAGCTTCACGAATAAAATTTGCATCCGGCATGCTCACTGCGGGATTGGTTGCCATAATCCAGACGGCTTTTATTTTACCTGAATCCATTGCCTGAAATAAATCGACCGCTTTCAGGCCTTCGCTCTCTGCGATAACCGGTGACTGCCAGAATGATTGCACCAGATCGCGATGAGATTTATTTTCAAGTCCCATATGCGCTGCGAGTTGATTGGCTAAGCCACCGACCTCGCGCCCACCCATTGCATTCGGCTGGCCGGTAATAGAAAACGGTCCCATTCCAGGCCGGCCGATACGCCCGGTGAGTAAATGACAGTTAATAATCGCATTGGCATTATCTGTTCCATATGACCATTGATTAATACCTTGCGAATATAACGTTACAACACGTTCGGTACGCGAATACAATTTATAAAAATTTTCAACCTCGGTTACCGTTAAACCACATAATTCGGCAACACTCTCAAGCGTAGTCGCAGATTGCTTTGCTTCGTCAAGGCATGCATCGAAGCCTTCGGTAAATTGAGATACAAATAGGGTATTCGTTTCATCATGCGAATCCAGGTAACGTAATAAGCCTTTAAATAAAATATGGTCGGTACCCGACTGGATAGCGAGATGGCTGTCCGCAATGCCACAGGTTGCTGTTTTGCGTGGGTCAATGACCACGACCATAAGATCAGGATTGGTTTTCTTTGCCTGAACAATGCGCTGATATAAAACCGGATGACACCACGCAGTATTCGATCCCGTTAGCACAATCAATTTAGCGCGTTCTAAATCTTCATAACTACAGGGTACCGTATCCGAACCAAACGCACGTTTATAGCCAGCAACTGCCGAAGACATACAAAGCCGCGAGTTGGTATCGATATTGGCCGAGCCGATAAAACCTTTCATGAGTTTATTGGCTACGTAATAATCTTCGGTAAGTAATTGCCCCGAAACGTAGAAAGCGATTGAATCCGGGCCATGTTCATCGATAATGGAATTCAACTTGCGCGCGGTATAACCCAGAGCATCATCCCAACTGTATTCGATACCGTCCACTTCGGGATAAAACATGCGTTCTTCCATGCCAATGGTATCGGCAAGCGCGGCACCTTTGGAACAGAGCCGGGAAAAATTGGCAGGATGTGCCGGATCACCTTTTATATTAACGGCCCCCGCATCATCAATAGAAGCAATCACGCCACAACCGACACCGCAATAAGGACATGTTGTTTGAACTTCTAAAGACATTCGTTAGATACCGTGTAAAGAATGAATAAAAGTGTATTATGAAGACTTGGTAGAGTGAGTCAACCTCAGCAATACTATTAAAAAATAAGTATGCTTCGCCCTACTTTCAGTATGTAAACAAAGAAATCTTATCCAGACTACAAATCGAGGATTAGTTTAAGTGGTTTACGCATACCGACAATTTTACAGGCTTGTTGTCCATAGCCGTAAGGAAACAATTTATAGACGAATTTTCGGTTAACAATATCCTTTCCAATTTTATCCGCTAAAAATTTAAGTGCATGACGCAACTCGGGAATAGATTGACGTTCGTCATAGTTATTGCGCACATAATTAACAACATCCCAATGATGATCGGTCATATCAATTTCGAGTATGTCAGCCATTTTATTGGCAACATCTAAATTCCAGTCTTTTGGATCCAGCAAATAACCTTCATCATCAACACCAATAACAATGTCGTTAACTTCAATAGTACTTGTTTTCATTTTTTATACTCGATTAATAAAACTAGTGAGAATTCGGTAATACACCCGTTTGTGGCATCTCCGCCAGACCCGTCTCACGGGCATGTTCTTCAAAACCTTTATTGCGCCAAAAGAAAGCACCCGGCATGGTCGTTGGTATTACTAACACATAGAATAATGCACGACCAATAATTGCGCTTGTTAATATTGATAAACATATGGCAATTCCAAGTAATGCACCAAAAGTGCCTGACAAGCCATAGCTAATCACTAAACCAACCACAATAATATTTGTCATTATTAAAATATGTCGTAAAAGATAAGACTTACCGTAAGTCGTAGTTTGCTCATAGTGCGAAACGGCACCTTCACTATGGCTACCTTTCATATCGCGGGCATGAAAGAAAAGCCCAACCGCTTCAAGGATTAAACCTGCCAGAATTAACTTTGCGGTAAAGTCTAAGGTTGCCGAGGATAGCTCCAAACCCTGAGTCACACTCGTGACAAGCACAACAAGTAACCCACCAATCGTTAATGCACTACCTACAAAACTACTACCAGTTTGCCAGTGATTCCAATACGGTCGCGCCGGGATACGATAGAGCTTATACATATAGTAGAAACCCGCCACTCCACCAACAACAGCCGTAACGGCACTTAAGTGAGTGAACAGAGTGAATATAGTATTTTCATAATAATTATTTAATACTGCAAAAAAAGCATAACCAGCAATACCCGCAAAGAACAATGACACACCAGCAATTTCCCGACTCACCGGTGATAAACGCCAATTATAAAAACCGCGATAAAAAAGTTGCGGCTTACCCAAATGCAAATTTAACTTTGCCATACCAAAGGTGAGTAGAACCAACATAAAAGTCATCAAAGGAAAAGTGGTAGTGGCTACGTTGGCAGAAAAATCAGCCAAGCCCATTTCATTGCCAAAATACTGAGAAAATAGAAAAATAAAAAATGCGCCTATCACCGTTTGAGTACTTAACGTAAAAGCAACATGGGCATTTTCATGTGAAGTAAGTAATTTTTTCAAATTCCATAATTTAACAGTTGAAACACGCTGTTCATCAATCATCGGTTCGTATTCACCCGTTTCATCATTGCGGTGATATTTTAATACAGTGGAATCGGTACGCGACATATCTTTAGGTAAGGTTTTTGTTTGCTGGAAGCGAATGTTCGGGTTAGTAATATCAGCAGTCGGGAACCCCGGAATCGATGTTTTAAGCTGTTTTCGGTTTTCCGGTTTTGTTTCGATAACGCCAAAATCTAAAGCACCCGCTAAACATGCCGAAGCACAAGCTGGTTTCAAACCAACTTCTAATCTATCAACACACATATTACATTTGTGGACGTGACCTTTAGACATATCGAGTTGCGGTGCATTATACGGGCATACCCAGGTACAATAACCACAACCAAAACAGATATCGGGATCTTGTAGTACCGCTCCGTATTCAGCAAATTTTGTATAAGCACGTGTCGGACAACCTTTTAAACAAACCGGGTCATCGCAATGATTACAAGCCATCGATATATTTAAACGAGTGTAATCAGGATAGGTTCCACCCTCAACATAGCCAACGGCTCGGTAAGCATGATGTGCAGGTAAATCATTTTTTTCACTACAAGCCGATTCACATGCATGGCATGATATACAATTATCCGCATTAAAATAAAAGCCATGTTGCTTATAACGATCTGGATTATCGCTAATGCCACTATCACCATTAATATTGAGACTTTTCCCCGTTAACCCGCTGTAATCAACTGACAGATCAATATTTTTCCCGTACTGATTTTTTAGCGGGGATTTTTTGTCGGCTAAAAAAGCGTAATTAGGTTCGTCGTTACGTACTTTAAACATCTAAATCTATCCTGCATCATTGCTGTATTTTTTATCTCGTCATACCCGCGAAGAGCCTGTCCCCAGCGAAGGCTGGGACGGGAATCCAGAGGTTATAAGATCGGCCTTATTTAAAATACTGGATACCCGCCTTCGCGGGTATGACGGTTAATTTATTTCTGCGTTACTCGTAGTCGTTATTAAATACAATTCGGTCATTGCGAGCGTTAGCGCGGCAATCTTCTTTATACGGGGTAATACGATCAAGATTGCCGCGCTAACGCTCGCAATGACACCCGATTTTTTAAACAACTAAAAAGCACGTGCTTCTTTATTACGAATAGCCGCGGCTTGTTGATCGACTACGGGTTCAATTTTAACGGCACACTGTTTAAAGGCCGGTTGTCGTGAATGTGGGTCAAGTAAACCAAGTGTTAAACGATTAGCGCATTCGTGAAAATGGAATGGAATAAAAACCATATTCGGTGGCACACGTTGAGTGAGCTGCACCATTACCACGCCATCACCACGGCGGGAGGTTAAACGTGCATAACCACCATGTTTCACGCCGAGTTCTTTAGCTGAATCTGGATTCATTTCCATATACGGCGTTGGACTAAATTTATTGATATTACCCACCTTACCCGTACGCGTACGGGTATGGAAATGTTCGACAACACGACCACTGTTCATCCAGAATGTGTATTCGTCATCTGGTATTTCATTATTTTCAACATAGGGTAAGGCTAATAATTTCGCCTTACCATCGGGGAACTGAAATTTTCCATCAGTATATAATCGAGGATTACCGGTCTCGTCACCCTCAGTACATGGCCATTGAATACCATTTTGTGCTTCAATTTTATCATAACTCATTCCTGAATAATCTAACATTCGTCCTTTAGAGAGTTGACGTAATTCATCAAAAACGTCTTCTGACTTTTCAGGAAATTTAATTTTTCGGCCTTGTTCAAAACGTTTCGCGATTTGATTAAATATCCACAAATCAGGTTTTGATTCTCCATGCGGTTCAATGACATTACGAATTAAATTGACGCGTCGTTCAGTATTGGTAAAGCAACCTTCTTTTTCTGCCCAGACACCAGCAGGTAAGTACACATTGGCGTATTGATTTGATTCGCAATCCTGATAAGCATCCTGCACCACTAAGAAGTCCAGTTTTTCTAAAATTTTACGAATGCGCGAAGTATTCGTCATGGACGTCATCGGATTGGTTGCAATAATCCACATGCCTTTAATTTGGCCGGTTTCAATTGCAGGGAAAATATCGGTTTGGAATAAGCCGCGTTTTTTAGGAAAGAATTCCGGATCGATTCCCCAAAAATCAGCAACATCTTTTCTATCTTGTTCTTTTTCTAATGCGCGGTAACCGGGTAATCCTGAACAGCCTGACCATTCTCGCGTTCCCATAGCATTACACTGGCCGGTAATCGATAAACTGGTACCACCGGGTTTACCAATGTTACCAGTCATTAAATTTAAATTATTAATCCCACACACACCATCTGAACCGTGGGTACTTTGATTAATGCCCATCGTCCATATCGACATAGCTGCACCGGCATTGGCATAGGTGCGCGCGACGCTACGAATGGTATCTTCATCAATACCACAAATCTTAGACGCGCTAACAGGATCGTAATGTGCTACTGTCTCGCTAAACTCTACGTAACCAGTGGTACTTTTATCAATATAGGCACGGTCTTCTAAACCTTCATCTAAAATAACGTGTGCAAGTGCATTCAATAAAACTAAATCGGTACCTGGCGTAATCGGCAAATGTATATCGGCCATTTGCGCAAACATGGTGACACGCGGGTCGACGACAATAACCGGGAATTTACGTTTTTCCAGGGCTTGTTTTAAACGCCAGTAAATTATCGGGTGTTGTTCTGGTAAGTTTGAGCCAAAAGCCATTAGACAATCGGTGTGTTCGAAATCGTCGTAACAACCCGGTGGGCCATCCGAACCGAAGGAACGCTTGTAACCTGACACAGCTGAAGACATACACAGGGTTGTGTTGCCATCGTAGTTGTTGGTACCTATCACACCGCGAGCAAGCTTACCCAGGGTATAAAACTCTTCCGTCATGATTTGGCCAGTTGAAACAATGGCAAATGAATCACGACCATAGGTTGCTTGAATACGTTTTATTTCATCGGATACTTTGTCGAGCGCGGTGTCCCAATTCGTTTGTTCAAATGCATCGTAATAATTATCGCGCATTAAAGGTTTGTCGCCACGGCCTTCTAACTTAAAAAGTTCGTGCTCAAAAATACCTTTTAAACAAAGCTTGCCACGATTTACATCGGCACTGGCAACGCCGCGTGTTGCAACCGCTTCGCCATCTTTGTCTAAACCAACTTCAATTGAACAGCCCGTTGAACAATAACCACAGGTGGTGTACTTCCAGTCCACTACACCTTTGTCAGCAATCTTTATCGGATTTTTTTTGTTACGACCGAATAGCATCGCGTTAACTCCAAATTTTAATTGTTTACCACTAAGTACACGAAGAACACAAAAATAAATTAATATCAAAAATTTAGTCATTGCGAGTGATAGCGAGTCAATCTTGTATCTACTACCACGGATTAAGTAGATTGCCGCGCTATCGCTCGCAATGACAATTGATTTCTTTGTGTCCTTAGTATGCTTCGTGATTTTACTTACAAATTATTAGGACAACCTTCATTAGGCGTAACAGATAACATAATTGTTTCACCCTCCATTTTTATAGGAAAAGTAGCAGCACAACCTTCATCCGGTGCAACTGCAACGCCTGAATCTAAATTGATCATCCAGTTATGTAATGGGCAGGCAACCTTATTACCAAAAACTATCCCTTGAGATAACTGACCTTTCTTATGCGGGCATTCATCTTTAACCGCAAAAATATCATCATTATCGGTACGAAAAACCGCAATATCACCTTTATCGGTACGTACAACACGAGCACCTTGTTTTGGTATATCGTTTAAACTGCCTACTTCAATCCAGTTACTCATCATTATTAACCTCTAATTTCTTTTAGTGGAATAAATTCATGTTTCTCTCCACCATCAACACGTTCTTTCCATGGGTCATCTTGTGCAACAGATTGCGCTACTGCAAATCGTGCAGCATAAACTTTACGTTTTTCCGCATCTTCAACAACTTCGTCTTTTACCCGTTGCAAACCAACACGCTCAATCCATGGCGCAGTACGTTCAAGGTAATGAGCATTTTCGCGATAAAATTGCATATAGGCTGCGGCATATTCCAGAACGTCTTCTTCTGTTTTTACTGTGCATAAGTAATCGGTTGCGCGTACTTTAATCCCGCCATTACCGCCAACATGAAGTTCATAACCTGAATCAACACAGACCACACCAAAATCTTTAATGGTTGCTTCGGCGCAGTTACGCGGGCAACCTGATGCTGCCATTTTAAATTTATGTGGAGTCCATGAGCCCCAACTTAACTGTTCAAGTTTAATCCCCATACGTGTTGAGTCCTGGGTTCCAAAACGACACCATTCTTTACCGACACATGTTTTAACCGTACGTAATGCTTTACCGTAAGCATGGCCCGATACCATTCCTGCATCAGTGAATGCTTCCCAAACTGCTGGCAATTCATCTTTCTTCAATCCATACAAACCAATGCGTTGGCCACCGGTTACGTGCACGGTTTTAACATCGAATTTTTCAGCAACATCCGCAACCGCTCGCAGTTCTTGCGGAGTTGTCATACCACCCCACATGCGCGGAATAACCGAATATGTACCATCATGTTGAATGTTGGCATGCGCTCGTTCATTAATGAAACGGGACTGGCTATCGTCTTTGTATTCTGTTGGCCACTGACACAATAAATAATAGTTCAAGGCCATACGGCACTTAGGACAGCCATCGGGTGTATCCCAACCTAAGGTTTCGCGTACAGCAGGCATTGTTTTTAATTCTTGTTTAAGTATTTCTGCACGCACACTGTCATGCGAATGTTCAGTACAACCACACATCGGTTTTAAATGCGGTGCGACAGAATAATCACCACCAACCGTGTGTGAGATTAACGCTTCAACTAAACCGGTACATGAACCACATGAACTGGAAGCTTTGGTGTGTGCACGTACTTCATCGAGTGTAAATAATTTTTTATCAATAATGGCGCTAACAATGTCACCCTTACAAATACCATTGCAGCCACATATTTCAGCACTAGCGGCCATTGCTGCAACGCGATTATCGTCACCATGACCGGAATCACCTAAATGCGCCTGGCCAAATAAAATCGTAGAACGGAAATCACTGATATCGGTTTTGTCACGCATTAAATCGAAGTACCAGGTACCATCAATGGTATCGCCGTACATTACGGCACCTTGAATAATATTGTCTTGCACGATTAACTTGCGATAGACACCCCGAGAGGCATCTTTAAAGACCAGGTCTTCGGTATTTTCATTACCGGTAAAGTCACCGGCAGAAAATAAATCGATACCGGTTACTTTTAATTTGGTTGAGGTCATGGTGCCTTTATAGATACCAATGCCATGTTTAGCTAAATGATTTGCACAAACCTTTGCCATTTCAAATAGCGGTGCAACCAAACCATAAGTTTGGCCTCGATGCTGAGCACACTCGCCCACCGAATAAACAGCAGGATCAAATGTTTGCATGGTATCGTTAACCACAATCCCGCGTTCACAATGAATACCGACTTTTGCAGCCAGTTCAAAGTTGGGTCTAATCCCGACGGCCATAACAACAATGTCGGCATCAATCTGTGAGCCATCTTTAAAACAAACTCTCTCAACCTTGCTATCACCTTCAATGGAAGCGGTTTGCGCACCCATTAAAAATTCCAGACCACGCTCTTCTAAATTCGCTTGTAACATTTTTGCCGCAGGTTCATCGAGCTGGCGCTCCATTAAGGTATCCATAATATGAATCACCTTAACGGTCATGCCTTGTTCCATTAAACCATTAGCCGCTTCCAGACCCAGTAAACCACCACCAATGACGACGGCGTTTTTCTTATGTTTAGCGGTTTCAACCATCATGTCCACGTCGGCTATATCACGAAACGCGATAACACCAGGTAAGTCATGTCCGGGGAGAGGAATAATAAAAGGAGTTGAACCGGTTGCGATAAGTAAACGGTCGTAACTAACTGTTGTGCCATCATTAGCCGTAACCGTACGCTTCCTACGATCAATCGTTTCGACCTTGCAGCCTTTGTATAAAGTTATGTTGTTGTCTGCATACCATTGCAAATCATTCAACATGATCTCATCAATGGTCTTTTCACCGGCTAGCACAGGTGAAAGCATAATGCGGTTGTAGTTACCATAAGGCTCTTCGCCAAAGACACTTATGTCATATGCATCGGGAGCTATTTTTAAAAGTTCTTCAACTGTACGCATGCCTGCCATGCCGTTACCGATTACTACTAATTTATCTTTCATTATTCAACTCCACGTTGAGTCTTAATTTGTTACGTTTTTAAGTAAATAAAACTTGATGCAAAGTTTATCCACCAAAAATGCTGATATATAACCTATAGAGCAAGCACCATGCCAGCGTATTAGAAAACCCTTAAACATGCTCTAAGCAACTGAAATTAAATACAAATTGTCTATAAGCAAAATTAAAAATCGAAATCACTGTTCATAATATTGCACCGATAAAGTGCAAGAGCTTGTTTCCACGCATTGATTCGATGCAAATCAGGCTTAAAAGCTAACTCAATTTACCTAATGCACAATTTAAGGGTTTTCTAATAATGAATGGTAAGAACTCGCACTAAAACTGTGCGCAAATCCGCAGCGCATTATAAAAAATCAATATAAATCATTGAGTTACACCACTGGCATAGCTCTTGCTCTACTTTCAACAGATTAAGAATATAAAAATATTTTACTGAGGAAATATACATGTCAACGCCGACAAACAACTTTAACCTTTTATCCTTTAGCGGGAAAATGCGCATATTGCATTTGAGCTGGATGGCTTTTTTTATCAGCTTTTTTGTCTGGTTTAACCATGCCCCGCTATTAGGCATGATGCGCGACTCGATGGGCTTAAGCGCGCAACAGGTTAAAACCTTGTTAATCCTCAACGTAGCACTCACCATACCGGCCCGAATTATTATTGGTATGCTGGTCGATGCCTTCGGCCCGCGCCGTATTTATTCCATGCTGTTATTTGTTTCAAGTTTTCTCTGTTTTGGTTTTGCGATGGCAGACAATTACCAGCAACTCGCATTAATGCGCTTCCTGCTAGGTTTTGTTGGCGCCGGTTTTGTTATTGGCATTCGTATGATTGGTGAATGGTTCCCGGCGAAACAAACCGGACTCGCCCAGGGTATTTATGGCGGTTGGGGTAACTTTGGTTCAGCCGGTGCGGCCGTGATCTTACCAACGGTTGCTCTAATGTTTGGAGGTGCCGATGGCTGGCGTTGGGCGATTGGCTCAACCGGGGTGGTATCGTTAGTTTATTCAGCTATTTATTATTTCAGCGTAACGGATACGCCTAAAGGTTCTACTTACTTTAAACCTAAAAAAAATGGCGGACTTGAGATAACCAGCACATTTGATTTCTTTTTATATCTAGTAATGAATATTCCATTATTTGCAGCTTTAGCAGTCTTAACCTGGAAACTAAGCCCTGCCAATTTAGCTATGTTGAGCAGTGGCGTTACCACGATGATTTACATCATTTTAGGTGGTTTATATACCTTCCAATCGATACGTATCTATCAAATTAACAAACACGTGTTCACCGAAACCGTTCCGGAAATTGAACGTTACAAATTCAAACAAGTTGCGATTCTGGATTTAGCTTACATGGTGACTTTTGGTTCGGAACTCGCGGTAGTGTCCATATTGCCCTTATACTTTATGGACACCTTTAACCTTTCAGCGGTTCAAGCCGGATTGATAGCCTCGGTATTTGCCGGGCTTAATCTAATCATGCGTCCAGCCGGCGGTTGGATTAGTGATAAGTACGGTCGAAAATTATCTTTAGCAATTCTTATGGCCGGCACCGGTGTCGGTTATTATTTATTAAGTTTAATCACCAGTGAGTGGAGTATTTACCTGGCTGTTGCAGCGGTAACCTTCAGTTCAGTGTTTGTTAATGCGGGCAATGGTGCTGTATTTGCTATCATTCCATTAGTAAAACGTCGCCTAACCGGACAAATTGCTGGCATGGCAGGCGCTTATGGTAATGTCGGTGCGGTTACCTTTTTAACCACCCTTTCTTTTGTCGCGACGGATATTTTCTTTATGGTGATTGCAACCTTTGCGCTTGTCGTCTTCATCATCATTGCTTTTTTTCTGGATAATCCAAAAGACCAAATGGTTGAGGTCTTACCTGATGGCACGGTACAGATGATTGAAGTTGAATAATCCTGCCGGTTTAAGTTAACCTCAAGGGTCATAGACAACATGTCTATGGCCTTTTTTAACACGTCACAATTATAATAGTAGAATGAAACAAATACTTACAATCGAATCTGCACAACTCTGCCTGGCGGGTGGCAAGCAAGAGAATCAGGATGCCAGTGGTATCCGGATTGCTGACGGACAACAATTGCAAACCAAAGGGATTGCAATTGCGATTGCAGATGGCATGAGTGGCAGTGATGCCGGTCGTGAAGCTAGTCAGGCTTGTGTACAAGGCTTTCTGAATGACTATTTCAGTACTCCTGAAACATGGACGGTACAAACATCAGCACAAAAAATAATTGCGGCACTCAATCACTGGTTACATGGCAATGGCCAACGAAAGTACCAGTCACACAAAGGCATGGTGACGACTTTAAGTGCCATAATTTTGAAATCTAATACCGGGTTTATTTTTCATGTAGGTGATTCACGTATTTATCGTTTACGCGGCACTGAATATAAACAACTTACTAATGATCACCGTGTACAAATAAATGAAAATAAATCGTTATTATCCCGGGCGGTTGGTATAGATGTACGTCTTGATATTGACTATAAAAGCATACCTCTCGAGGTTGGTGATACCTTTGTTACGTTAACCGATGGTATTCATGAATTTGTTAGTGATAATGTCATTACAGAAATATTACAAAAAAATTCAGAAAACTTAAATCTCGCTGCCAAGTTGATAACAGAAGAAGCGCTAATAAATAAAACCAACGATAATGTCACCTGCCAAATAATCAGGGTAAAGTCACTACCAGGTGAAAACGAAGAGGAGTTCTATCAAAAACTCACCGAGCTACCCTTCCCTCCTATTTTAGAGCCAGGGATGATTCTGGATGGTTATAAAATATTACGGCATTTATTCTCGAATAAACGCACAGAAGTGTATTTAGCACAGGATAGCGAAACCCAGGACAAGGTGGTTTTAAAAGCACCTTCCGTTAATTACGATGATGACGCCGAATATATTAGTCTATTTCTGCATGAAGAATGGGCCGGACGCAGAATTAATAATTCTCACGTAATGAAAATTCTTGAAATTCATCGCAAACGTACTGCGCTGTATTATATTGCCGAACTTATTGAAGGACGCACCTTACGCCAATGGATCGACGATGAACCACGAGCAAACTTAAACACCGTCAGAGACTTTGTAGAACAAATTTCACGCGGACTGCGTGCTTTCCATCGTCTTGAAATGCTCCACCAGGATTTAAAACCCGAAAACATTATTATTGATAACAATGGGACACTTAAAATTATTGACTTTGGCTCGACTAAAATTGCAGGCATAGATGAAATTAGCGCTCCTATTCAATTCAACAATATTCTTGGCACTATAAATTATACCGCACCGGAATATCATACTGGCAATACAGGTAGTAATCGTTCGGATATTTTTTCTTTAGGCGTTATTACCTATGAGCTACTCACCGGGCACTTGCCCTACGGGAAAGAACTCACAGCTAAAAACATGTTAAAGGTAAATTATATTTCAGCTAAACGCTATAGTCCCGAGATACCCGTGTGGGTTGATAAGGCGTTAGAAAAGTCCGTCACTATAAACCCTGACAACCGCTTCAACAAATTGTCCGAATTTGTTTATGCGTTAAGTCATGCTGATTCCAGACTTATTAATAACGATTATATTCCCTTAATTAAACGCAACCCGGTAAGAGCGTGGCAAATCATAAGTGCAATATTATTAATAACGAATATTATTTTTTTCTACTTTATCTCCCAATAAAATACATTTCCCCCACAAATCAGTAGAAAATTATTCAGTTGGAATCCGTCAGCAAATCCATTTTGATAAGAATAAGCTTTCATCCCTGATATAAAATAGACAAACTGACCATATTTTCCTTTAAAGAAGTCATACCAAACCAAAACCTCAAAATCTTATAATCAATAAAAAATAGTAGTTAATACCTGAAAGCTAAAGATTAACTCAATCTGGTCGATAACAGTATTGTTAATGTAGTAATCAAAATAACCCTCTATTACTAAAGTTTCATTTCATTGCTACCCAATAAACACATGTGAAAATCAAGGTTAATAAAATGATAAGCTTAAATAATATTCCAATCAAATTGAAAATTTACACAATGGTAACCATTTTATTTGGCTCATTGGCAATATCAGTCATTTATGCCTTATCTGCAATGAGCCGAATTGGTGGCGAGTTGATATCGATAGCCGAAGAAGACATCCCCTTCACGCGCATTCTCACCGAAATAACCATGCATCAATTAGAGCAATCAATATACTTTGAACGCGCACTCCGTTTTGGCACAAATATACAGAGTGATCCTGTAGCGCTCCAACACTTTAAGGAAGTTGTAAAAATATTTTCGAGTTACTCCCAAAAAGTAACCAAAAACATTAAAAAAGGAGAAGCGATGGCAGAAAAAATAATTACTACATCCCATATCCAAGAAGTAGCCGATGAATTTAAGCTTGTTGCCAGTGCCCTTAAGCGCATTGAAATAGAACATCAAGGCTTTACCAAACATGCTGAACAGACGTTTAACCTTCTTACTGAGGGAAAAACGCATGATGCCATTAAAAATGCAGAAAAAATAGAAAAAGAAGAAGAAATTCTTAATCACGAACTGGAAAAACTATTATTGAAAATTGGAAGCTTCACCGATAAGTCGGCAAAAAATGCCGAGCATCATGAAGAAGCTGCTTTTAAAACGCTCATTACTATTACCCTTACCGGTATAGCTATCGCTGTTCTTTTTTTACTCGTTACAATAATGGGGGTAACACGTCTTACGTTTGGGTTAACGCGTTCGCTTAATAGTGCTCAAAGAATTACTGATGGCGATTTAACCGAAGATATTCATGCAGACGGAAATGATGAGATAGGAAAATTACTGGCTGCGCTCAATCTAATGCGAAAAAAATTGCATAGCATGATTTCAACCATGAATCAGGCTGCAACCGAACTAGCAACCACATCTGAAGAATTATCAATTGTGAGTAATGACAGCAATAAAGGTATCCAAAAACAGCAAGCTGAAATTCATCAAGCAGCAACCGCAATGAATGAAATGACGGCTGCGATTCATGAAGTTGCTCAAAATGCACAACTCACCTCGGAGTCTGCAAATGAGGCTAATATGGAATCTCAAGCTGGCCAGCAGGTGGTGAAAAGCACTGTCGACTCGATTGAGTCATTAGCAAAAGTGGTCGACAAGGCGGCGACCGTTATTGAGCAAGTCGACCGGGATAGCACTAACATCAGTACAGTACTTGATGTTATCAAAGGTATAGCAGAACAAACCAATTTACTTGCGCTTAATGCTGCCATTGAAGCTGCACGCGCCGGTGAACAAGGCCGTGGGTTTGCTGTGGTCGCAGATGAAGTACGAACCCTCGCTCAACGAACTCAAAAATCAACCTCTGAGATTGAAGAAATGATTTCCCGTCTACAAGATAGTTCTAAAAATGCTATCAAGGCAATGGAATCAGGCCGAGAGCAAACCGCAATTAGTGTCGAGCAAGCTGCTAAAGCAGGTAGTTCACTTGAAATCATTACCGGCGTAGTCAGCCGTATTAATGAGATGAATACCCAAATAGCCAGTGCGGCAGAAGAACAGACCACGGTTGCTGAAGAGGTAAACCAGAATGTTACTGTGATTAATGATGTTTCCCAGCAAAACGCTGCGGCAGTAAATCAAATTACGGCCTCCAGTGAAGAATTAGCCCGTATGGCGACTAGTCTGCAGGAAATAATAACACAATTTAGGGTGTAATTTTTTCGCACCGAATAAAGAAGAAAAATTTTCTGAACTTGAACTAATGATCCATTATAATAGATATAAAATCTATTTTGGAATCATTATGAATAATTGCTTAGCATTACTTTTTGCACATGAAGAAAATTCCTCACTATCTCCGCTAACCAACGAGCGCGTCTCTGCTGCTATTCCGTTTGCTGGAAAGTATCGTGCGATTGACTTTCCTTTATCAAATTGCCTACACTCCGGGATCCGAAATATTTTGGTGTTTACCCACCAAAAATACTATTCTCTGCAAAAACATTTACGTGATGGTTGGTCTGTACTTAACCCTGAATTAGGTGAATACATTACCGTTGTACCACCACAGCTGGTGATTACCGCTGAAAAACCACACAGTGATTTTAGTTTCATACAACAACAACTTTACCTCATTGAGCGTAACGAGGCTGATTATGTCATTCTCGTAAATGCTGCTCATATTTATCGAATGGATTATGCAGCAATGCTGGCAGCACATATTGAATCTGATGCAGGCATAACACTTGCCTGTACTAATTCTTATCTTACTGCTAATAATAGTCATAGCGTCATTGTTGATGATAATAAACGTATTACCGGATTAACTGCAGAAGTCGGTGAAAATAGTATTATCTCGATGGGCGTAATGATTTGTAGTCGTTTAAAACTCATTGAGCTCATTCAACAATACGGAAATGCTTTAACTCAAACTATCAGTCTAACGGATGCGATAGTAGCAAAGAGCCTCAACGATCTTAATGTGCAACTCTATAACTTTGGTAGTGCAACCGGGCGGGTGAGTCAGGATAACTACTGGGCAAATTTTGATACAATAGATACCTATTATCAGGCCAATATGGATTTACTTAATCCCGTACCCTCGATTGATATTTACCAAGCCGACTGGCATATCCGAACCTATCAACAACAGACACCGCCGGCACGTACAGTACCGGATCTATATGGTAATGAAGGCATCTTTATTAATTCTATCCTCGCAGGTGGCACTATCATTGAAGGAGGTAGTGTACAACAATCTATTTTATTCCCGAATGTTTATGTAGCCTCAGAAGCTTTTGTTGAAAACTCAATCCTCTTCGAACAGGTAAGGATTGAAGCGGGTGCCAAGCTTAAAAATTGCATTATCGAAAAACATAATTGCATTCCAAAACGAGAAGTGATTGGTCATGACTTAAGTCGTGACCGCGAGCGCTTTCAAGTAACAGACAAAGGTATTGTGATTGTACCTCCACGATATTCTTTCAAATAAAATCACATCTAAAAATCCAACTTTTAAATTCAAAATTAAAAAAGCCACCTTGTAATCAAGGTGGCAAGATCATCGTGGAGGAATCGTTTATAAAATATCTTTCATCATGCAATTTTTTCTTCAGGTCGATGTTGACGTTCATATAAAAATTTAAGTACTTCGGCACGGCAGTGGTTATAGTCCACATCATCTGCTAACGATACCCGCTCACGCGGTCGCGGCAAGTTAACATCTAATATCTGACCAATCGTGGCTTCCGGCCCGTTAGTCATCATGACGATGCGGTCCGATAACAACACGGCTTCATCAACGTCATGGGTAATCATAATCACCGTGTTATTTAAGCGCGCTTGAATTTCGATTAAGGTATCTTGCATATGTGCACGGGTTAACGCATCAAGTGCGCCAAAGGGTTCATCCATTAATAATACTTTTGGTTCCATTGCCAGAGCCCGGGCGATACCGACGCGCTGCTTCATACCACCCGATATCTCAGAGGGCTTTTTATCCTTTGCATGGCTCATATGCACGAGTTCCAGATTATGCTCAATCCAGTCATGCATCTCCGCCCTGGATTTTTTTCCTTTAAATATCTGTTTAACCGCCAGCTCTACATTTTGATAGGTACTTAACCACGGTAATAAAGAATGATTTTGGAATACCACTGCACGATCCGGCCCTGGCTCATTCACCTCTTTCCCTTCCAGAATGACACCGCCATCGGTTGCTGCATACAAGCCAGCAACCACATTTAATACGGTTGACTTACCACATCCGGAGTGACCAATGAGAGTAACAAATTCACCTTTTGCAATTTTTAACTCTACATTATCTAATGCTTTAAAACTTCCCTTAGGTGTTGGAAATTCCATCGACACACGGGATACTTCTAAATACGGATTTGACATAATTTCACCTAACCTTATTAATTTTAAATATTTACTTATCGAATAACGGCTGTTTTATCCCAGCTAACACTTCGTTGAAGCATCAACATGAAACGATCCAGTAAAAATCCGATTAAGCCAATAGCAAATACCGCGACCATGATACGAGCAAGCGAATTGGAACTACCGTTTTGAAATTCATCCCAGACAAACTTACCCAGACCAGGATTTTGCGCTAACATTTCTGCCGCAATCAACACCATCCAGCCAATACCGAATGAAACGCGTAGGCCGGCAAACATCATCGGAATCGAGGCTGGTAATACAATTTTAAATATTTTGGTATACCAGTTAAGACGTAACACGCGACTCACATTAATAAGATCATTATCAATAGATGACACCCCGACCGTGGTATTGATAATCGTTGGCCACATACAACACAACATCACCGTTATGGCTGAGGTTACAAATGATTTTGAAAATGCCGGGTCATCACTTATATACACCGCACTTACCACCATGGTTACAATCGGCAGCCAGGCCAGGGGGGATACGGGTTTGAATATTTGAATGAGTGGATTTGTTGCCTGATAAACAGACTTGCTTAGCCCACAAAAAATACCAATGGGTATTGCCAATATAGAGGCAAATATAAACCCGACTGTAACGGTTAAAACACTCGTACCAATTTGATCCACGAAGGTGGGTTTACCGGTATAACCGCGGATTTTTACTATTGCGGCCGGATTTTCTTTAAGTTTGATGGCATTACGTTTCTCCTGACGCGCGTAAAATGCGGTTTCTTTTACACGTTCTGCCTTGTGTTCATCAAGTAACACCATGGTTTGTTTCCACACCATTGCTGGCCCCGGTAACTGGCCCAGTGATGTATGTACTTGTGCAGCTAAAACATTCCACAATACCAAAAACAACATAATCGCTATGGTTGGAAGGAGTATTGCTCTTATCGTCGCATGCGATTTTTCTTTCCAATTTACGCCTTTAAGCTTTTTCAGCTGCAGACTGAATTTCTCGAAATTAAGGTTATCAACCATTGTTTCAACTCTCGTATTCATTATAAACCTCACGATCACTTAGACTTTAAGTGTGCCTGCGTGTTGGGTTTAGGATCAGAAGCCAACACGCAGGCGATAGTTTTATATAATTAATTTATAGTTTTGTTTTACCTTTCAAACCGATTTTGAATTTCTTCAAATACGCATTCGGTTTGCTGCCGTCGTAAACAACATTATCAATAAAGTCTGTTTGAGGTTTACGATAGCCGGTTTCAGTTTTAAAGTCTGGGAAGTCAGAAGCGCTAACCTTCCCTTCTTTAATTAACTCTTTTGCAGCTTGAGCATAAATGTCCGGACGATACACTTTTTTTGCAATATCCATATACCAGCTATCCGCTTTATAATCTGCAATTTGTCCCCAACGACGCATTTGAGTTAAATACCAAACCGCGTCACTGTAGTACGGATACGTTGCGTTATAGCGGAAGAATACATTGAAGTCGGGCACATCACGTTTATCACCTTTTTCATACTCAAAGGTACCGGTCATACTGTTAGCAATAACTTTATAATCAGCACCAACATACTGACTCTTGGATAATATTTTTACTGCTTCAGGACGGTTCGCATTATTTTTATCATCTAACCATTTCGCAGCACGAATCATGGCTTTAACGACACGAATATGGGTATTAGGATATTTGTCCGCCCAGGCTTTGGATACACCGAATACTTTTTCTGGATTATTTTTCCAGATTTCGTAATCGGTTATAACTGGAACACCAATACCTTTAAATACAGCCTGCTGATTCCAGGGTTCACCCACACAGTAACCGTCAATTGTTCCGGCTTCCATTGTTGATGGCATTTGCGGTGGCGGAGTTACTGACAATAAGGCATCAGCTTTTAAGGTACCGCTAGTATCACCTTTGTGTGGAGCATAGTAGCCAGGGTTAATTCCACCTGCTGCTAGCCAGTAACGGAGTTCATAGTTATGGGTAGATACAGGAAATACCATACCCATTTTAAATGGCTTCCCTTCTGCTTTATATTTGGCAATGACAGGCTTAAGTGTATCTGCTTTGATAGGATGAACGGGTTTACCATCTTTATGCGGCACATGTTTTTTCATCTCGGCCCACACTTTATTGGAAACCGTAATCGCGTTACCGTTTAAATCCATACTGAAGGCGGTAATGATATCGGCCTTGGTACCAAAACCAATTGTGGCACCAAGTGGTTGACCTGCAAGCATGTGTGCGCCATCAAGTTGGCCATCTATCACGCGGTCTAATAATACTTTCCAGTTTGCTTGCGCTTCTAAGGTGACATACAAGCCTTCATCTTCAAAAAAACCTTTCTCGGCGGCAATCGCAAGCGGTGCCATATCAGTCAGTTTAATAAAACCAAATTTAAGTTCGTCTTTTTCAGGGGCCCCTACTGCATACACTGCACTGCTAGCGAGCATACCAAGAGCCGTTGCGGTGACTATCTTGTTTACCATTGCCCGTCTAGTCAGTTTTAATACGTTCCTTAACATTTTTGATCTCCAACGATTTTTTACAAAGCAAAAAAAAACGGCATCTCGAATATCCAATATTTCAAATATTCGTAGACGTCGTTGTCATAATTAATACTCTGTATTCTCAAACCCGCCGTTGGGTTACAAACAAATGTTTGTTTTGAAAATACGTTGTAATAGTTAAGTTTGTTATTGCAATGCCTATGCCAGCAATTTCTAATATACTTAACTTATTGTTTTATCATTATTTATATATAATCTATCCAATAGAGTGCGTATATCAGGATATTACTCGCACTATCCTGGTGCGCAAAGAAAAGGATGTGATCACTAATAAGGCGGGACTTCGAAGACCGTCCGTTGAACTGAGCGAGCACTTAACAGAATCTGCTCGGCACGCGCACCCAGATAAACATATAAACCCAAGCCAATTAATAGTCCTACAGCAGCAAACATCATCCAGACGCCACTCATGTAGTTATCGTGATAGCCAATGGTTGTTTTGAACATTAACAGTAAGGCTTCGATCAGCAGCGCAATCAAGATAGCAGAAACGAAGCGGGTAATGGTTCTGCGTGTCGAACTGTGTCTGAATATATCCTTGTGCATCAGCACTTCTTCTTCAAGAATTGTTTTTCCCAAATCAAATACAGCCAGGGCGAGTGTTAAAAAAACGATAATACGGAAAGGCTTGAGTATATTTTCTTTTGCAGTAAATTCCATTTGGAAGACGTCTATCGCATTCTGAAAAGCGTTCATAAGTAATAAAATAACCACGCCAAATAATCCGGCGACTATCATCGTATATGTTATTTTGAACAGCGGCGTAAAACGTTTGCGTAGTATGTCGCCCATGAGAAATTCAACTGTCTCGGCAAGATCAATATCAAGCACAATGAATCCCAATACTTGATTATCTGCACCCAAAATCTTAATCGAGGCTGAAATACACAATTTCTTACTGGCACTGGAAAGGTAGGGTTCAGTAATTACCGCACCATCGTTTTCTTTTGCCAAGACGTAATACGGCCGGTAGCTACGATCCTTACCTTTACTGTCCTTAGTGAATCGATTTCTTTTTGCTTCGCATGAAAAATTACTGCTGCTTTGTTTTCCGTTTTCATCCAGAGTAAACAAAATATCCACAAAAGGATAATTACGTGAAGTAGTGCAAATAGAGGATTGTAAATTAGTCTCGTCCAACAATAAGTCATTTCCAGCTATACCGGTAATAATAGATTGCAGCAACTCATGGATTGCACCACGATAGTCATGATAGCGTTCTAATAAGCTAAAGTAATTCATCCTTAATACTCCTTTTAATCAGGTTAACACTATCCTGGGACCATATTAATTTGCAAAAAAACGCCCACAACAGCTGTTATTAAACAGTTGTTGTGGGCGCCATTACCCTGTGTATTTTACTTTGGCTAATCTACAATAATTAACCCATTTCTTATAAGTTCGTCGGCATTGAGTATCTTACATTTAGTTTATTAACAGACCTGCTACGTCAATTAATTCTTTTGCAACCATGCCTATTTTTTTATTCTGATTCATTGCCAGTGTACGCAATGTCTTATAGGCAATGTCTTCATCCATATTGCGTTGCTTCATCAAAATTCCTTTGGCTTTGTCAATTAACTTTCGCTCAAGTAGTGTTTCTTCGGTCCTGGCTAAACTTTCTTTCGCTTTATCGAGTTCATTGCGCATTTGCTGTGTTTGAGAAAAGCGTATAATGGCTAACTCAATAACAGGTTTTATGCGCTGCGCACTTAAGCCATCAACCACAAAGGCACTCACCCCGGCCTTTATTACTAAATTAATAATATCGTTATCCGAATGGTCGGCAAAGAATACAATGGGACGCGGCATAAACTCATTTACATAGGAAAGCATTTCCAAGATTCGTTCATTAGGCGAGGTCATATCGATCATCAGTAAATCTGGATTGTATTTTTCTACATATTGAATAATATTCTTGTCTACATTAATTCTGGCAATCACCTCATACCCTGTTTCAAAAATTGACTGCGCAAGAATGTCTGAACGACTCAAGCCTTCATCTAATTGCATAACACGGAGTTTTTTGTTGAAGTCCACTTTTAATTCATCACATATAATACGATAAAATTATAAGAGCAATAACAATGCCAATAAGAAAATGCCTGATTTACAGCTATATAAATAGATGACCCAATAAAACCGCACAAAAATGATCCACGGTTATGATGTGTACTCAATGAGATGCACTAAATAAGTACTTTGATTCCTTCCCTGATTGCTAAATAAATATTTAAAATAATTCTACACAATCTTCCTGATGGGTTTTTAGCTGTGACTCTGTATCGATTGTTTCAGCGACCTTAAACTGTGTGATTAGAGTATGAAGTAGTGAGGCACGCTGTGCTAAATCACTACTATCCGATGTATTTTGTTGAGCATTACCTATGGTTTCAGCGATTGAGTCGTTAATACTTTTGCTACTATCTTGCATGTCGGTTACAAGCTGCTGAATTTGCACTTGCTCTTTTTATAGCGCCATCATTTACACATCGGTTACTCATAGCCTAGATCCATGTATATAGACATTTAGGCAAATTACTTAAACATAATTAGTGGGAGCTATGACTATGGTGAAATTGACACATCTAATACTCTGCTGTTTTCACAGTATTATTGTGGTGATAAATACTCTACCTTGATACTCGCCGTTCGATAAATAAGCTGTTGCCAGGAATATTTTTTGCGTTATGCTTCGCTTGAGTAGACAGCTCTGCTATGTCGCCGTATGAGAGGTATAATGATGAATCTGGCCTCAATGCGCCTATCGATAAGGTCATTATTGGAAAAAAACTCTCGTCACCATTCCGTGTCAGCGCCCATATTCCCTTATCTTTTTTATGGGTATCGTTGTAGTAATTAAGGATTAATTCTTCAAAACTCTTTAATATTTTTTCACAACGTGCTTGCCAGTCATCACTTTCAAATATAACAATAAAATCATCTCCTCCAACATGCCCAACAAAATTCTGATCTACTTCTGCTTGTTTCAATAATATTTCTGCAACCATTTTTATAATTTGATCGCCTTTAGCATAACCATATACATCGTTAAACGGTTTGAAATTATCAATATCACAATATGCAATACAACATTTACTATTAGAACTTAACAGCCCATCAATTTTTTCATAAATAGGGACATTACCGGGTAATAACGTTAATGGGTTTGCATGCCGTGCATTTTTGATCTGCAAGTCAGTAATTTTTTTTAATAGTTGGACAACCTTACCTAATCCTGCGTATTGGCCATTTTCGGTGATAATAAAGTCGTCTTCAATATGTGATTGCATATTATCTGTGACCATTTTACTAACTTGTTCAATATTCCATTCTTTATCGGCAATAACTGTTGTCTTATCTATAAAGTCCACAACCGATTTAGTTCCGTATAATGCTCGCCCAAACTTTGTTGACAAAGTCGCTAACAGGTTATTACGTCTTATCAATCCTAATGGTCTTCCGTTTGGTTCAAGGACCGGAACGGATGTTAAATCCTTCCTGTTATGAAAAAGCCGGTGAATTTCTTCCATAGTCGAACCCGGTGATATATCCGGTACTTTAACTAATAATGACGAAATATTTTCAGACACCCGATTAAATTGAGAGCTATAATCATGAGGAGAGGAGCAATTAAATACTTCATTAGAAATAAAGTAAGGTGGTACGAGTTTTGGTTGCGCAAAAAAATATCCCTGCCCTATTTCTATACCCATCCTGAAGATAGTTCGGTATTCATCCTGAGTTTCAATGCCTTCTGCAATGACCTTACAATCCATTCTTTGTGCTATATCATTAATAGAGCGTACAAAAGACTGTTTTACAGTATCGTCATTAATTCCTCGAATAAAATGCTTATCAATTTTCACGTAATCCGGTCTTAACTCGGACCAGCGGCTTAAGTCGGAAGCGCCAATGCCTAAGTCAATTGCAATCTCAAAGCCCTTTAATCTGTAGTATTCAATGGCTTTACGCATTACATCAAAATTTCCTATTGTGTAGGGTTCGGTCATTTCAATCACAATATTTTCTGGCTGTATAGCTGTTAAGCCTATAATATCCAGACTTAAACTGGAGTGATATCCTGGTTCAAGTAGGCTTTCGGGTGCCGTATTGATAAACAGTTTCCCAGGAAGCGCTTGTTCCTGAAAACTATTAATTCCTGTTTCACTACACAATAAATCCAAGCCTAATAAGCTTCCACAACGAATCGCCGTATCAAACAAAGTAACCGGACTATGATAAGGGCCATCAGCGGGCCCTCTAATAAGAGATTCGTAACCATATATGGTACGTCGACTCAAATTAATTATGGGTTGAAAAAGAGGTGTCAGTTTCTTTTCTTGTAAAATTTCAAAAAATAATTGATATTTTTTACGCAGGTCCTGCTGCGGTGTTTCAGCATCCATACTCTTATCGGTTGAGTACATCATAGAATACCTTTTTAATCGTTAAGTCTATGAAGTGTGGCAAAGTTATATGTCATTTTTATTGCAACAGCTCAATTATTTATGACATTTTAATGACAGAACTGTATATTTGCTTCACCGTTAGAGACAACCCTAAATTTACAGCAGCACGTGTTGCATGAATATAGACGTAAGCAATAGTCACTCCAGGAATAGATATTCAAAAACTTTTAACTTGATGTTATTTTTCGTGTACTTGATACGTAATAGTTACAGAAGGTTATTTTCTCTCCTTATAAACAAAAAAAGCCCCTCACATCTTTACAAGATGGAGGGGCTCTATATCAAGCTATAACTTTTTAAAACATACAGTTACATAATAATACATCAATATAACTTAACATTTTTATTCTTATATCAGAACGGAATATCATCATCAAAATCACCACCGCTCATAGCAGGAGCCGCTTGCTGTGGTGTAGCCCGACCTTGAGGTGCATGTGGTTGCTGTTGCGGAGCTGATTGCTGTGTCCCATAACCACCACCTTGCTGGTCTTGATTATATTCCGCGCTACCGCCACCTTTTGAATCCAGCATTTGCATTTCGTTGGCAACCACTTCGGTGGTATAACGGTCTTGTCCGTCTTTATCTTGCCATTTCCGCGTTTGTAATTTACCTTCGATAAACACTTTTGAGCCTTTCTTTAAATATTCGCCGGCAATTTCAGCTAAACGACGGAAGAAGACCACACGATGCCATTCTGTTTTATCAACTTGTTCACCGGTATTTTTGTCTTTCCAGGATTCGGATGTTGCCAGGGTAATTGTGGCTATCGCCCCACCGTTAGGTGAATAACGTACTTCAGGATCTTTACCTAAATTACCGATGAGTATTACTTTGTTTACACCTCGTGCCATGTTGTCTTCCTCTAGTTATATTTGTTTAATTAAATAAATTATATTTAAGTCGTTTTCTTTATCATGTTGTAGCTCATTTTGAACCAATGCCAGTTAGTAAAGTTAACTATTTACTGAATATTTTTCCAGGTCGTCTTCCTTAAGAAGTTGTTTATCAACTTTAATATAGGCGACGCCATCGTCAGCTATTACCGTTGCATCCAGTACCCCTTCGATTTGACTTAGGGTATTGGCTAATTCTGCTGCTTGTGAATTATCCAACTTTCCGACATTTAAGAGCATACTACTTGAATACTGTGGTTCGCGCATTGAGAGAATCAAGACAAACCAGATAGCCAAAAGTAGCACGTTAAACCACAAAACGCTGTCTAGACCCGTATGTTGGCTTAACCAGCCACCGATAGCACCACCGAGAAATACACCAAAAAATTGCGAGCTGGAATAAGCCCCCATGGCCGTTCCCTTGTGTGCTGCCGGTGCCATTTTTGCTACCAAAGATGGCATTGTGGCTTCGACTAGATTAAATGCCAGGAAAAAGAACAATAGCATGAATGTGATACCGGCTAAAGAGTGACCAACCAGCCAGAAACCGGTCTCGGCTAATGCTAAGACGATAATTGCTCCTATAAGCAATTGTTTTAGCATGCGTTTTTTCTCACCGACAATAATAAGCGGAACCACACCCAACATTGAAAGAATTAAAATGGGTAAATAGATTTGCCAGTGTTCTTCTACGACCAAACCTAAGCGATCTCTTAGGATAAAAGGCATGACAATAAAGGTCGACATTAAGATGCAGTGTAAGATGAGAATACTGGCATCTAAACGAAGTAATTGAGTATCGGTTATAGCGTTCCTGAACCAGCCTGTTTCGACTTGTGCATCCCGATGAAACGTTGAAATAACCGGGGTTGGCACCCACAACCAGACGATTAGCATGCCACAAACAGCCAATATCGCAGTAAGCCAGAATATACCCGATAGCCCAAACCAGCCATTTATAACCGGGCCCAGTACCAGTGCCACGGCAAAGGAAAAACCAATGCTCATGCCAATAGTCGCCATAACCTTCATACGGTGCTCTTCACGGGTTAGATCTGCGGCTAAGGCCATAATGGCGCTGGCGATGGCCCCAAGCCCCTGTAGAGCTCGACCTATCACAATCCATAACAAGGTATCGGCAGAAGCCGCGACCATGCTGCCGATGGCAAATACAAGCAATCCACCTATAATAACCGGCTTTCGACCAATCTTATCGGACAATAATCCGAGTGGAATTTGCAGTGTAGCCTGAGTAAGGCCATAGATACCAAGCGCAATCCCTGCAAGCGTGGGGGTGTAATCCGGCATTTTTTCGGCCAAAACCGAAAAGACTGGCAGGATCATAAATAATCCTAACATACGAGTGGAAAATACCCCTGCAAGGGATACTGCGGTACGTTTTTCAACGCGACTCATATTTTCATTGTTTTTATTCATTCTTTTTATAGTTCTTCAATATTAGGCTTAGTCTGTAAGGGTCATTCTAATTAGATTTGAAATTATATCCGATTATTATATTCGGTATGGAGTCTGAACGCTGATAATTATAACACCGACATGGGAAATATAATTTTGCGTCCATCGCATTAGGCACGTATATTAACGGGTTTGGTAAAATGAAAAGTTGGTAAATGGATACTATTCACATTCGTGGGGCTCGAACCCACAATCTTAAAAACATCGACCTCGACTTACCACGTGATAAGCTCATTGTAGTGACCGGTTTATCGGGTTCAGGTAAGTCTTCGCTGGCATTTGACACTATTTATGCAGAAGGCCAACGCCGCTATGTAGAATCGCTGTCGACCTATGCACGCCAGTTTTTATCGGTAATGGAAAAACCTGACGTTGATCATATCGAGGGACTGTCCCCAGCCATATCGATTGAACAAAAATCAACTTCACATAACCCTCGCTCAACCGTGGGTACGATTACCGAAATTTATGATTACTTAAGACTGTTATTTGCCCGAGCAGGTGAACCACGTTGTCCGGAACACAACGTTACTCTGGATGCGCAAACAGTTAGTCAAATGGTTGACCAGGTACTTGCAATGCCTGAAGGCACAAAATTAATGTTACTGGCTCCAGTGATTGATGCCAGAAAAGGTGAACACGAGCATGCCTTAAATGCATTGCGCGCCGATGGTTATGTTCGCGCGCGCGTTGATGGCTTAATTCACGAACTCGATCAACTTGAAACCTTAGACAAACGTAAGAAACACACCATTGAAGTTGTAATCGACCGTTTTAAAGTACGTGATGATATAAAACAACGCCTGGCCGATTCTTTTGAGACTGCGATTAAACTATCCAATGGTTTAGCACGTATAGCTTACATGGATGAAGAGCAAGCAAAAGAAGCTAATCATAATGGGAGCGACATTGTTTTTTCATCACGCTATGCGTGTACGGAGTGTGGCTACTCAATTGCAGAACTTGAACCCCGAATATTTTCCTTTAATAATCCAGCCGGTGCGTGTTCAACTTGCGACGGTCTTGGGGTAAACCAGTTTTTTGACCCTGTACGCGTGGTTGTGCATCCTGAATTCAGTTTAAGCAGTGGCGCAATTCGCGGCTGGGATCGGCGTAACATCTATTATTTTCAAATGATTGAATCTCTAGCGGCACATTATCACTTCGATATGGATGCACCATTTGCAAGCTTAACCGAAGATGTTAAAACAAAACTTTTATACGGCAGTGGTACCGAAAAAATAACTTTTCATTATTTTAATGATAATGGCCGACAGCATAATAAGGTTCAAACCTTTGAAGGTATTCTTAATAATATGCAACGTCGTTATCGAGAAACGGAATCAAATACTGTTCGAGAAGAGTTGGGGAAATATATTAGCCAACAACCTTGCCCGACGTGTAAAGGCCAACGTCTGAATGAAGCCGCCCGCCATGTTTATGTACAAGAGACCACCTTACCCGAAATAACAACCTTGCCGATTGAACTGGCTCAAAACTTTTTTATACAACTAAAGTTAGAAGGCCAAAAAGGTAAAGTTGCCGAAAAAATTGTAAAAGAGATTAGTCAACGCCTGGACTTTTTAGTCAACGTTGGTTTAGAGTATTTATCACTGGATCGTAAAGCCGATTCGTTATCCGGCGGTGAGGCACAACGGATTCGCTTAGCTAGCCAAATCGGAGCCGGTTTAGTGGGTGTAATGTATGTTCTGGACGAACCATCCATTGGATTGCATCAACGTGATAATACACGATTATTGCATACCTTGAATTATTTACGCGATTTGGGTAACACCGTTATTGTTGTCGAGCATGATGAAGAAGCGATTTTAAGTGCCGACTATGTAGTGGATATTGGTCCAGGTGCTGGAGTGCATGGCGGTGAAATAATAGCCCAAGGTACACCACAACAAATTCTGGATAATCCGAACTCAATTACGGGTCAATATCTTTCTGGCAAGAGATCTATCAAGGTTCCTGAGCAACGTACTTATAACGATCCCGCTAAGCAGTTAGTCGTCGAAGGTGCAACCGGGAATAACTTAAAAAATGTATCAATTAGTGTTCCGGTTGGCTTAATGACCGCTATTACCGGTGTATCTGGCTCTGGAAAATCAACGTTAATCAACGATACTTTATATCGTTATGCTGCGAAAGAAATTAATAATGCCAGCTCCGAAGTTGCCCCGTTTAAAAAAATAACAGGAATGGAACAGTTTGATAAAATTGTAGATATCGATCAAAGCCCAATTGGACGCACACCTCGCTCAAACCCGGCAACCTATACACAATTATTTACACCTTTACGCGAGCTTTATGCGCAAACACAAGATGCCAGAACGCGTGGCTATGCACCGGGTCGGTTCAGTTTTAATGTCAAAGGTGGACGATGCGAGGCTTGTCAGGGAGATGGTGTATTAAAAGTGGAAATGCATTTCTTGCCCGACATTTATGTTCCTTGCGATATTTGCGGTGGTAAGCGTTACAATCGAGAAACATTGGAAATTCGTTACAAAGGTAAAAACATTTTCGAAGTTTTGGAAATGACGGTTGAAGATGCCGTAGTATTTTTTGATGCCCTTCCTGTTATTAAAAAGAAATTACAAACATTAATGGATGTAGGTCTTTCTTATATAACCCTGGGACAAAATGCGACAACACTTTCAGGTGGTGAAGCGCAGCGCATTAAATTGTCACGTGAATTGTCAAAAAGGGATACAGGCAATACTTTATATATTCTGGATGAGCCTACCACTGGCTTACATTTTCATGACATTGAACAATTACTCGCCGTATTACATAGGTTACGCGATCACGGCAATACCATTATCGTTATCGAACATAATCTGGATGTAATAAAAACAGCAGACTGGGTTATTGACCTTGGCCCCGAAGGTGGCATAAAGGGTGGAACTATTGTTGCAACAGGAGAGCCTGAAGCTATTATAAAAGTAAAAGACTCATATACCGGACAATATTTAAAAGCTTTATTACAGTAATCTTGTTCATTTGCTTACAACAAACGGTAGCAACAAGTATAGTTTTGTAGTATCTGAAACTATTAGCGAGCAACTCAATTAACGCACCTTTATACTACTCAATACGGAGCAGAAATTTCAATCTACCCGTATAACGACAAGAAGTAATCGTCGTTAACATCACATGGAGTGGGTTGGGTATAGTGCTGTCGTTTCAAGAATGACCTGATTTATAAAAAAACTTACCTAACTGAACATTAAGAAAATTATCTCTCGATAAAAAACCCAGCATTGGACCTCGCCTAACTCCGAGTTCATTTTTTAAATTTCTAATTTTTGCATTTTGCGGTTCTATTGCCAGCCCTTGCGAGATAGCTTTTATAGCTATTTTCCGCCGCGCCATCGTTATAGCTGCACGCGCTAAAATAGCGAAGACTTCAGAATTTTTTAACTCGGCTTCAGCCGCAACAAGACACTTATTAAACCCTTCATCTCGATTGCCCAATCGAATTAAACATAAACCATAAAAACACAAGTATTCATTTGCCTGATAATTCTCTTTAGATATATTACGCAAAGCATGCAGAAAATAAGGAATAGAGTTACCGAATTCATGCTTATTGTAAAGCTGAACAGCTTCACTAAAAGCATCTTCAGCGGAAAGAAGATTAATCATTATGTATACATCCCTTTATATTAAGTCATTATCCTGATGAATTATTATTTTAGCAAAACATAACAAAAATACCGTTAACTATGCCTCAGAAGAAAAGAGAAATCTTCACATTTTCATAACAATACAAGAATGATTAATTATTGTAATTACGACCTTTACATTTACAGATTTGTCTATAAAATCCGCGTAGAGCAACTAAAGACTGACCGAAATTATATATGAAATATTCCATACGACTGATTCTGATAAGTTACTCCATGTTAGATTCAATAAGCTATGCCAATGAAAATATCACTACAATAGCCATTGGAAATTTTTCTAAAAGCCAGATTACATCAATAATACCGAAAAATTGGACCCCTCTCACTTTCGAAAGCATTACCAATCATACAGACTATTACTTAACTCGAGAAAATAACAAGACAATCTTTAAAGCTGTGAGTAATAACTCCGCTTCAGGTTATATCCATAAAGTTTCTATCGACCCAAAAGAATTTCCAATTTTAAGCTGGGACTGGAAGGTGGACAATTTAATTGCAAAGGCTGATATAAATACAAAATCAGGTGATGATTACCCAGCTAGAATTTATATTTCGTTCGCATACGATGTTGCACGCTTAAAGAACTGGGAGAAGTTAAAAGTTAATGCTTATTATTTAGCTAATGGAGAATACCCTCCGTTAGCTGTACTTAATTATGTATGGGATAATAAACAGCCTATTGGCTATTCTATTCCAAACGCCTATACAAATCATGTGAGAATGTTAGTAGCACAATCAGGTGAAAAAAATGTTGGCAAATGGGTCGCGCAGAGAGTAAATATATACCAGGATTACATCCGCATCTTTGGTGAAACTCCTGGCAAAATAACGGCCATTGCAATTATGACAGATACTGATAATACAAAGGAATCAGCCACTGCGTACTATGGCGATATACTGTTGAGCAAATTTTAATATAAAAGTACTATACGAATGAAAATGCCACATTGTACTTGCTACTAAACAATAAGTGATGGCAATAAGCTATCTTTGACGACATTGCGATTTACTACATGGTTGAATATATTCGAATGCTCAACATTGTTTAAATCTTTTGTCGTAATCAAAATAGCGTTTATATTTTTATTTTTTCCATTAGAAATTCTTAAAGCAGAGATCAATGCATCGCCATTCAGTGTCGGAACTTCCAGTGCAGTGATTACTACATCGTAAGATTGCATAAGTAAATTCTCTAATGCTACTAGACCATCAGTAACTATTTTCGTTTGGCAATTTTCAGCTTTAAGAACGGTTTCTATCATCGCAGCATACAGAGGTGAAGGCTCTACGATTAAAACTTTACACGCCTGACTGCCTACAGTATTTTTTATTTGATTTAATTTATCATCAATTTCACTAAACGTATTCTCATTGCTGTTAATGATTTTGAGTGCAGCCTGTTGTACATCATTATACTTCAGCAGTACTACGACCCCAGATTCCGAAAATATTTCCCCTGACTCAATTAATTCCCTCATCATATCTTCCATTTGATGACATATTTTAGTAAAAATGTGAAACCCATGAGTCCCCGCAGACCCTTTTAGACTATGTACAATTCTCAATAAATTTTCTGCATCAGAATTATCAGGAAGTTTTAAAATGAGAGTTTCAATTTCGGCTAAACGTTCTGGAAGACCAGCCAGGTACTCGACTTTCAGTGACTCTAATAATTCATTAATAGAACTAGAACTCATATAATATTTCTCTATTACTCATATACATTCAGACAAAAACTGTTAGTAATGATATTGCTTCATAACTATAATTAAACAATGTCATACCAGAAAACCCACTGTCTCACCAATTTTAATATCATATTTTAATCCTGCATTGTCTTTATTTAATGCGATTTCAATAAGACCATTCGAATTGACATACCAGCATACTTGTCCATCAGGCATCGTTGTATATGTTTTAGAAAAATAGACTTTTTCACCTTTTATATGCAGTATAGACTCTATATCAATACTTGTAGCTCTAATACCTGTCATTAAATTACCAAAAGAGTCAATATAGATAATTTCGAGCAGATCATTCGGCCAATTAAAACGAGTAATGTCTTTAGGTTCAATTTTCTTAATCTCCTCAAAAATACCACTATCAATTTGCGCTGCTATTGGGGCATAAATATCACGACCGTGAAAGGTTGTACTTAAAACCTCGGGCTCCCACGAAATAGTATAATATTCCAGTTTACTAGCTGAACGAATAATGTATTCAAATAATCCATTATCAGGACCAATATAGTGTTTATCATCGGCTTTAACGACTATGTTCTTTCGAGCGCCACCAACCCCTGGGTCAACAACACAACAAAATACACTTTCGTTAGTGAAATATGGTGTAAGACTATTAAGTAAATATGCAGAGTGTTTAACGTCAAACATAGGGGCATCATGCATTAAATCTATTATCTTTGAACCCGGGTTATGTTGATAAATAACAGATTTCAGTTGTCCTACATACGGACCGAGCTGGCTAAAATCTGTATAAAGAATTATCATTTTATTAACTTAATTTCACTAAAATAGAGTGTTTCAGGATTTTTAAGGTTGATTTTAAAGAACATAAGCCCTTCTATTTTATCCATATTCATTTCGCGGTTTAAAGGTGCACTTTTAATCTTCGCTAAATTTACTCTAACTTTATTCCAGCCAGTTTTCAGCTTTATACGGTAATTAAATCTATCATTAAATTCAAAATTATTTGTTTTATGCTCTCGGTCATGGATACGCATAATTATCACCGAAGATATAGGTGCTGGATTATAAATTGAAAATACTAAAGAGTTAAATCCTGTCCATTTTTCGTTAAATGATTGCAAGCCAACGGTTGGATACTTTGCTGGATTAAAGGTTATTTTCAATACATGGCTTAAAACACCTGAAATTTTTTTTTCAATAACAGCTACCTCTGTTTTATCTATTTTTAATCGAGTAATTTCTCTTTTATTAGTATTTGATAGAAGTACTGGAAAATCATTATTTTGGTTAATTGCATCAACGACATTGACATACATAGGATACAAAGAAACTATAGTAAAAGTAAGTACTAGAAAAGATAAACCATACTTCAAGTATCCTCGTGTAACATTTAATTTTTTTGAAAATAAATAAAAGGCTACTCCACCACCTACCATATCAAGAAGAACATCATAGTTGCTTTTATTCCTTCCTGTAAATGTTTGCAAAATTTCGATTGTATAGCCTATTACGCATGAACTAATAATAATAAGCAATAATTCTATAATGATGGGAAGCTTTAAAGGGTTAACTAATTTTTTGTAAACAAAATAGTTAATCCCAATAAAAAGAATGATGTGACCAAGATTCCACAACTCCTGAAATATGCGATAGCGCGTAATGTCAACATTAAAAAAGAATACTAAATAAACAGTCACTACAAAAGATAGCGAAATTATCCAATTTTGTTGTTTCTTAAATTTATCTAACATCTCCTAATTATAGTCTTAAAAAGATTATGATCTTCACTATTTTGTTATTCAGATTTTATGATGGACATAAAAAAACCGGGCATATAGCCCGGTCTTTTAGCGAGTGCTTGAACTTATGCTTCGACAGCTTCTTCTACTTCAGCTTCAACTATAGGACGGTCAACAAGTTCAACATATGCCATTGGCGCCTTATCACCGGTGCGAAAGCCACACTTCAGAACACGTAAGTAACCGCCTGGACGCTCAACATAACGTGGACCTAACTCATTAAATAACTTAGTTACAATTTCTCGATCACCTAAACGTGCAAATGCTAAACGTCTATTGGCTACTGAATCAACCTTAGCTAAGGTAATTAAAGGCTCAGCTTTACGACGTAACTCTTTAGCTTTTGCAAGTGTTGTACGAATTAGTTCATGTTCAAATAATGATGATGACATATTTTTGAACATTGCTTTACGATGTGAACTATTTCGATTTAATTGCCGACCACTTTGACGATGACGCATGATACTACCCTATATTCAATTCTTTATTAGCTAAAGGTTATTTCTAACCTAACAATGTTGAGACAGATCTTTCTTCTTTGCTACCCGCCAAACTCGCAGGTGGCCAATTTTCTAAACGAATACCAAGTGACAAGCCACGTGAGGCAAGAACATCTTTAATTTCTGTCAAAGATTTTTTACCCAGATTTGGTGTTTTAAGTAATTCAACTTCAGTACATTGAATTAAGTCACCAATATAATATATTTGTTCAGCTTTCAGACAATTTGCAGAACGTACGGTTAACTCTAAATCATCAACTGGACGTAATAAAATTGGGTCAATATCTGGTTCTTGTTCAGAAGGTTCATCAGCTTCTTTACTACGTAAATCAACAAATGCAGCAAGTTGTTCTTGTAATATTGTTGCTGCATTACGAATTGCTTGTTCAGGCTCAAGTGTGCCATCCGTTTCTAATTCGATAATAAGCTTATCTAAATTAGTACGTTGCTCAACACGTGCGTTTTCTACATTATATGAAACCCGTGAAACAGGACTATATGAGGCATCCAATTGTAATCGACCTATTGGACGATCCTCTTCTTCATCTACAGTACGTAAATTTGATGCTTCATAGCCTCGACCACCAGCTACTTTCATCACCATATTCAGTTCACCAGCTTCTGTTAAATGCGCGATGATATGATCTGGGTTTACTATTTCAATATTATGATCAACAGCGATATCACCAGCAGTAACCACACACGGACCTTTCTTATTTAAAGTTAACCTTGCTGTTGATGCTTCAGCATCATCCATCTTAATAGCAACGCCTTTTAAATTAAGCAAGATATTCATCACATCTTCTTGAACGCCTTCAACCGTGGTGTATTCATGTAACACTCCATCGATTTCAACTTCAATGATTGAATAGCCAGTCATTGATGATAGTAAAATGCGGCGTAACGCATTACCTAAAGTATGGCCAAAACCACGCTCTAGGGGTTCCAAGGTGACTTTCGCCTGCGTAGCACTGACTTGCTGTACATCAACAATTCGCGGGGTCAAAAATTCAGAAGAACCTTGCATGTAATACCCTCTTTAGTTTTACAGAGAAATTTAATTAATTCTTATTTAGAATACAGTTCTACAACCAGATTTTCTTTAATATCTGATGGTAATTCACTACGTTCAGGAACATTTTTATATATGCCCTGTAGTTTAGATGTATCCACTTCAATCCAATCCACAACACCACGAGCCTGAGAAGCATCCATTGCGCCTTTAATGCGTAATTGAGCTTTTGCTTTTTCAGCAACGGCGACAACAGCACCCGCAGAAATTTGTGCAGATGGTATATTTAACTTACGTCCATTTACAGTAACACCGTTATGTCGTACGAGTTGACGAGCTTCACTTCGTGATGCACCAAAACCCATTCTAAACACAATATTATCTAAACGTGACTCTAAAAGTTGCAACAAGTTTTCACCCGTAGAACCTTTAATACGGTCAGCCTCTTTATAATATCCACGGAACTGCTTCTCCAGGACACCATAAACACGACGTAACTTTTGTTTTTCACGCAACTGTCCAGCATAATCAGATAAACGTGTACGCTTTTGGCCATGCTGACCAGGTGGGAATGGACGATTCTCCATTGCACACTTACTTGAAAAGCATTTTTCGCCTTTTAAAAATAACTTAGTACCTTCTCTACGGCACTGACGACATTTTGGTCCAACATATTTAGCCAATGTATTTACTCCTACACTCGACGACGTTTCGGAGGACGGCAACCATTATGAGGTATTGGCGTCATATCCGAAATATTAGTAATTTTAAAACCATTTGCGTGTAATGCGCGCACGGCAGATTCACGTCCAGGACCGGGTCCCTTCACATTAACTTCTAAATTCTTCATACCAAATTCTTTCGCCATTGTACCAACACGCTCAGCAGCAACTTGCGCAGCAAAAGGCGTACTTTTACGCGAACCACGGAAGCCTGAACCACCGGCAGTAGCCCAACACAAGGCATTACCTTGTCTGTCAGTTATCATTACAATAGTATTATTAAACGATGCATGGATATGTGCGATGCCGTCAGCGACGTCACGTTTAACTTTTTTCCGTGTACGAGTCTTTTTAGTTGCCATAATTATTACTTACCTACGAACTTATCTTTTAATTGGTTTACGTGGACCTTTACGAGTCCGTGCATTTGTCTTGGTACGTTGACCACGAAGTGGCAGACTACGACGATGTCGAATACCACGATATGAGCCCAGGTCCATCAAGCGTTTGATATTCATAGAAATTTCGCGACGCAAATCACCTTCGACAGTTTTTTTCGCAACTTCACCACGAATTTGTTCAATTAGACTTTCATCCAATGTATTGATTTTAGCACTAGGCTCGATACCTACAGCAACGCAGATTTCCTTTGCAGTAGTACGACCAATACCAAAGATTGCAGTCAAAGCAATTACAGCATGCTTATGATCGGGTACGTTTATTCCGGCTATACGGGCCATGGATTACTTCCTCAAAATTTCAATATTATATTACGAGCTCAAATAGTGTGAGCTGCGCAAAACGGCAGATTGTACGCATTTATAGCCAATGGAGCAAGGGGAAACCCTTGATATTAGCTACTTTGATTAACCTTGACGCTGTTTATGGCGTGGATTTTTACAAATTATACGTACTACGCCATGCCGACGGACAACTTTACAACTCGTACACATTTTCTTCACAGATGCTCTGACTTTCATGCCAGTTACTCCTAAAATCTTTACAAAATTTAAATACTAACTCTGGATGACTTTGTTGGAATACACAAAACCATTCAAAAATTATGTTTTACCCTGACCTTTCATGTTGGACTTTTTCATAAGCCCTTCATATTGATGTGACATCATATGAGCTTGAATTTGCGCCATGGAATCCATAACAACAACAACAATAATCAATAACGATGTTCCACCAAAGTAAAATGGTACATTCCACTCCAAAATCAGGAATTCTGGCAATAAGCAAACTGCAGTAATATAGATAGCACCAACTAAAGTAAGGCGACCTAAAATTGTATCAATATGTTTAGCAGTTTGTTCTCCTGGTCTAACACCTGGAATTATCGCATTTGCCTTTTTTAAATTATCCGCTGTTTCCTTTGGGTTATACATTAACGCTGTATAAAAGAAACAGAAGAAAATAATCGCAATTGCATATAACAAAACATACAACGGCTGACCTGGTGACAATAAGGTCCTTATATCAACCAACCAACTTAAACTAGTATCATTCCCAAACCACCCTGCAATCGTTGCAGGGAAGAGGATGATGCTTGATGCAAATATAGGTGGAATTACACCCGCCATGTTAACTTTTAAGGGTAAATGACTAGTCTGACCTTGATACTGACCACGACCTTGTTGGCGTTGAGCATAATTAACGGTTATTCGCCGCTGCCCACGTTCCATAAAGACAACAAATGCCGTTACAGCAATAGCCAAAATAAACAAAATTAAAATAACAGCCGAGCTCATCTCACCGGTACTACCACGTTCTAATGTGCCCGAAATAGCAGCGGGTAGGCCAGCAACAATTCCGGCAAAAATAATCAACGATATACCGTTACCAATACCACGCTCTGTAATTTGTTCACCTAACCACATTAAGAACATCGTTCCGGTTATTAATGTAATGACCGTTGTAAAATAAAACAAATAGGCATTATCTATTATAACAAGCCCATCTTGTCTAAATAAGGCAACAGCGATACCCAGAGACTGAAACGTACCTAATATCAACGTACCATAGCGAGTATATTGTGTAATCTTTCTTCTACCTGAAGCGCCTTCTTTACTAAGTGCTTCAAGGGTAGGATGTACCTTTGTTAATAACTGCATAATAATAGATGCAGAAATATACGGCATAATGCCTAACGCAAATAATGACAAGCGCGATAACGCTCCACCGGAAAACATGTTGAACATGTCAAGGATGGTGCCTTTTTGTTGTTCAACCATTTGCGCAAGTTGTGCAGGGTCAATACCCGGCACAGTAATAAACGAACCAATTCGAAATACGAGCAATGCTCCTATTACAAACAAGATCCGTTGGCGTAACTCGCTAAGCTGCCCACTACTTGCAGATGGAATGTTATTACGCGTTGCCACTATTCTTCTATCTTTCCGCCAGCGGCTTCGATTGCAGCACGCGCACCTTTTGTAACGCGTAAACCTTTTACAGTAACGGCTTTAGTGACTTCACCAGACAACATAACTTTTGCCCGTAAAATATCATTTCGTACTAAATTTGCGGCTTTCAAAGCAGCTAAATCTACAACACCGTCTAAAAGATTAAGTTCGTGTGTTCGTATTTCATCAGTTACGCAACCAATACGTGAACTAAAACCGCGTTTAGGCAAACGACGTTGCAAAGGCATTTGTCCGCCTTCAAAACCTACTTTATGATAGCCACCAGAACGTGATTTTTGACCTTTATGGCCACGACCACACGTTTTACCTAAACCGGAACCAATACCACGGCCAACGCGTTTCGCAGCTTTATGTGAACCATCTGCTGGTTTGAGTGTATTTAAACGCATAACTATTCCTCAACTTTAACCATGTAAGATACAGCATTAATCATTCCACGAACTGAAGGTGTATCTTCAACTTCAACTGTATGATGTACACGACGCAGACCCAAACCTGCTACACATGCTTTATGTGCAGCCAAGCGACCAATAGTACTTTTAAAAAGTGTCACTTTGATTTTATTTTTAGTAGCCATTATCTTATTCCGTAATATCTTCGACTTTTAAGCCGCGTTTTGCAGCAACTTGCTTAGGTGACAACATACTTGCCAGGCCATCAACTGTTGCACGAACAACATTGATTGCGTTACTAGTACCAACACATTTAGCCAGAACATTGTGAACACCAACAACATCAAAAACTGCACGCATTGGACCACCCGCAATAACACCAGTACCTTCTGATGCTGGTTGCATATAAACTTTTGCAGCACCTTTACGCGCCATAATTGGGTAATGCAGAGTACCTTCATTCAACTCAACAGTTTTCATATTTTTGCGAGCATCATCCATAGCTTTTTGAATAGCTATAGGCACTTCACGTGCTTTACCGCGACCATATCCAACCTTGCCCTTTCCGTCACCAACAACAGTTAGTGCTGAAAAACCAAAAATACGTCCACCTTTAACAACTTTTGCAACACGGCGAATATCTACAAGACGTTCTTGTAAGCCATCAGTTGCTGTTGAGTTTTCAAATCCTGCCATAATATTTACCTTTTAAATACTTAACCCGGCTTCACGAGCTGCATCAGCTAGTGCTTTCACACGACCATGATAACGAAAACCAGAGCGATCAAATGCAACTTTTTCAATACCCGCTGCTTTTGCTTTTTCTGCAATGGCTTTACCAACTGCAGTTGCGGCATCTACGTTACCTGTACTTTTTAAACTTGCTTTCACATCAGCTTGAACCGTTGACGCGCTAGCTAAAACTTTTTGACCATCTGCAGCAATAACCTGCGCATATATATGACGTGGTGTGCGATGTATCGTTAAACGAGGCACAACTAACTCATGTATTTTGGCGCGTGTTTTACGTGCACGGCGTAGTCGAGATAATTTCTTGTTCATTCGCCTAACCTACCTTATTTCTTCTTAGCTTCTTTACGTATGATTTGCTCATCCGCATACTTAACACCCTTACCTTTATATGGTTCAGGTGGACGGAAAGCACGTATTTCTGCAGCAACTTGACCAACTTTTTGTCTGTCTATACCACTTATTACTATTTCTGTTTGACTTGGTGTTTCAGCGGACACACCTTCTGGCAAGGCATAGTTCACAGGATGTGAAAAACCAAGCGTAAGATTCAAGACCTTACCCTGTGCCTGAGCACGATAACCGACGCCGACCAGCGTGAGTTTCTTTTCGAAACCCTGACTCACGCCAGTTAACATATTACCAATTACAGCACGAGCTGTACCTGATTGCGCAGGACCACCTGACTGACCTTCACGCGATGCAAATGAAATCACGTTGCCTTCTTTTGTTACTTCCACAGCAGAATGGATATTATGATCTAAAGTTCCTTTAGAACCTTTAACACTAATATGTTGATCGTTAATTGAAACATCAACGCCTGCAGGAATATCAACTGGAGTTAATCTTGCCATTATCTTAAACCCTAAATTACAAAAAAGTTTCTAAGTACTTACTGAACAGTACAAAGTACTTCGCCGCCATGCCCAGCTTTACGCGCAGCACGATCAGACATTAAACCGTGTGAAGTAGAGATTACCGCAATCCCCAAACCACCCATTACTTTAGGTAACTCATCACTACCCTTATATATACGAAGACCTGGACGACTGATGCGTTTAATTTTGTCAATAACAGGCTTGCCTTCAAAGTATTTCAAATCGATCTTTAAATTTAATTTACCTTCATCATCTTCAACTGAAAAACCAGTAATAAAGCCTTCATCTTTCAAAACTTGTGCAATTGCTTGCTTTTGCTTTGAAGTACGCATTGACACATCAACTTTTGACGCATGTAAACCATTACGGATACGCGTTAATAAGTCAGCGATTGGGTCAGTCATCATAATTCATGTTCTCCTAAATTCTGTCTTGGCAGCCTGATAAAGGTCTACCAACTTGCCTTATGTAAACCAGGCACATCACCACGCATTGTTGCTTCACGTAATTTATTACGACACAGGCCAAACTTGCGGTATACAGCATGTGGCCGACCGGTTATTTGACAACGACGTTGTACACGAACCGGGTTCGAGTTACGCGGTAATTTTTGTAATGATTTTTGAGCGTCCATTCGAACATCAAAATCAATCGTCATATCTTTGATCATTGCTTTTAATTCCGCACGTTTAGCGGCGTATTTCGCAACTGTTTTAATACGCTTTTTTTCGCGCTCAACCATGCATACCTTAGCCATTTTTATCTCCAGTACCTTTCAGCGGTAAGTTGAAGGCGGCTAACAATGCACGGCCTTCTTCATCTGTTTTCGCAGTTGTAGTGAACGTAATATCCATGCCACGTATGACATCAATTTTATCATATTCGATCTCAGGAAAAATAATCTGTTCCTGAACACCCATACTATAATTACCGCGACCATCAAATGATTTAGGGTTCAAACCACGAAAATCTCTAATTCTAGGAATAGCGATACTCACAAGTCGATCTAAAAACTCATACATACGGCTACTACGTAAAGTAACTTTACAACCTATAGGCCAGCCTTCACGCACTTTAAAGCCGGCAACTGATTTGCGTGCTTTATTAACAATAGGCTTCTGACCTGTAATTTTAGTCATATCACTTACAGCGTAATCCATTACCTTCTTATCATTAAGTGCTCCACCAACACCCATGTTAAGCGTAATTTTGGTAATACGCGGTACTTCCATAACACTTTTGTAGCCAAACTGCTCTTTGAGTTTTGCGACAATTGTGTCTTTATACATATCTTCTAATCTAACCATTTGTAATAACCTACGGTGTTTAAACGTCCACTACTTCGCCGTTCGATTTAAAATAACGAACTTTACGGCCATCTTCTAATACTTTAAAACCAATGCGGTCTGCTTTACCTGTTATTCCATTAAAAACAGCTACATTAGACGCTTGCAGTGGCATTTCAACTTCAACAATACCACCTGGTACACCGGAAGCAGGATTAGGCTTCTGGTGTTTTTTAGCTACGTTGATATTTTCAACAGTAACTTTATTATCTTCAAGGAGTACACGAGTAACAGTACCGCGTTTACCTTTATCTTTACCGGTTAAAACGATAACGTCATCACCTTTACGAATCTTATTCACAATGAGAACTCCGTGCCTTCTACAAAACTTCTGGTGCTAAAGAAATAATTTTCATGAATTTTTCATTTCTTAATTCACGAGTTACTGGTCCAAAGATACGAGTACCTATTGGTTGCAAGTTAGCATTAAGCAACACTGCAGCATTACTATCAAAACGAATAATTGAACCATCTGGACGACGTACACCTTTACGTGTACGTACAACAACAGCATTATGAACATCACCTTTTTTAACTTTTCCACGAGGAATAGCTTCTTTAATGCTCACTTTAATAATATCGCCAATACCCGCGTAACGACGCTTCGACCCACCCAATACTTTTATACATTGAACACGACGAGCACCACTGTTATCGGCTACTTGTAGCTGTGTTTGCATCTGAATCATGGTTTACTCCGATTCTTTAATATTAATTAACCGTGCTTAAACAGTTACAGCACGTGTTACGATTTTTTCCAGGTTCCAACTTTTGGACTTGGACAATGGACGACATTCAGTAACTTCAACTGTATCGCCTAAATTACATTCATTACTTTCATCATGCGCATGCACTTTGCTTGAACGTTTAATATACTTACCATAAACAGGGTGTTTAACGACTCGCTCAATCATAACAGTAATGGTTTTATCCATTTTGTTACTTGTAACCACACCCGTTACAGTACGCTTTACCTTAACTTCACTCATGCTGCATTACCTGTTTTCTTTTCATTCAGAATAGTTTTAATTCGGGCAATAGTACGTCGCACTTCTTTTAATTGATGTGAACGTGTTAGCTGACCAGAACCACGCTGCATACGCAGATTAAATTGCTCACGCAACTTCGCTGTTAGTTCTTTGTTAAGATCTACCGGTTCTTTTGCTCTTAAATCAATCGCTTTCATTACAATACCGTCCGAGTAACAAATGTTGTACCTAATGGCAATTTAGCAGCTGCTAAACGAAATGCTTCACGAGCGATTTCTTCACTCACACCTTCCATCTCATATAACATGCGGCCAGGCTGAATTTGACATACCCAATATTCAACATTACCTTTACCTTTACCCTGACGAACCTCTAATGGCTTCTGAGTAATCGGCTTATCGGGAAAAATACGAATCCATATTTTACCACCACGTTTAATATACCGTGTCATTGCACGACGTGCCGCTTCAATTTGACGAGCCGTTATGCGACCACGTTCTGTAGACTTTAGGCCAAACTCACCAAAGCTTACTTTACTACCACGTTGGGCTAAACCACGGTTCCGCCCTTTTTGTTGCTTACGAAATTTTGTACGTTTCGGCTGCAGCATGATGTTCTCCTACAATTCCTATTTTACTTCGCTGCTGTTTTCGCAGTATCTGCTTCAGTTTTGGCTTTTTCTTGCATGCCAATCACTTCGCCTTTAAAGATCCAGACTTTTACGCCGATGATCCCATATGTTGTTAAAGCAGATGCAACGCCATAATCAATATCTGCACGCAATGTATGTAATGGAACGCGTCCTTCACGATACCATTCACTTCGTGCAATTTCAGCGCCGTTTAACCGACCACCAACATTAATTTTTACGCCTTGAGCACCTAAACGCATTGTGTTTGTCACAGCACGCTTCATTGCACGACGAAACATAATTCTTCGTTCCAATTGAGAGGCAATACCTTCTGCAACCAACGTAGCATCAAGTTCCGGCTTGCGAATTTCTTCAATATTTATATGAACTTTTGGCAACGACATTAACGCCGTCACTTCATTTCTTAAACGCTCAATATCTTCGCCTTTCTTACCGATAACCAAACCAGGTCGTGCAGTATGGATTGTGATGTTGGCACTACCATGTGTACGTTCAATCTGAATTCGACTTACTGAAGCAGCTTTTAATTTATTTTTCAAAAAAGCCCGCGTTTTTAAATCCTGATTTAAATATACAGGATAATCTTTCGAGTTGGCATACCACTTGGAAGTATAGTCAGTCACTATACCTAGGCGGATACCCGTTGGATGTACTTTTTGCCCCATCGTCTACTCTCTTATTTGTCTGAAACAATCACAGTAATGTGACTTGAACGTTTTAATATATGAAATGCCGCACCTTTAGCACGCGCTTTCCAACGTTTCATTGTTGGCCCTTCATCAACAAAGATAGTACCAACTTTTAATTCGTCGATATCAGCACCTTCATTGTGCTCAGCATTGGCAATTGCAGATTCCAATACTTTTTTAACTAACACAGCTGCTTTCTTAGTGCTGAATGTTAACGTTTGTAGTGCACTTTCAACCGGCGCACCACGAACTTGATCAGCAACTAATCTTACTTTTTGAGCAGAGATTCGTGCGTTTTTTAATTTAGCAATTGCTTCCATCATTCTAACCTTTACTTAGACTTCTTATCCGCGGTGTGGCCACGGTAAGTACGCGTTGGCGCAAATTCACCTAATTTATGGCCAATCATATTATCACTGATTAATACAGGAACATGTTGACGACCGTTATGTATTGCAATCGTCAAGCCGATCATATCTGGGATAATCATCGAACGACGCGACCATGTTTTAATTGGTCGTTTATTGTTTGTATCTAACGCAACTTGCACTTTTTTAATCAAATGCAAATCTAAAAATGGACCTTTTTTAATCGAACGTGGCACGCTGTCTATCCTCTATCAATTATTTCTTGTTACGACGACGTACAATTAATTTATCTGTACGTTTGTTACTACGAGTTTTATAACCCTTCGTAGGTGTGCCCCAAGGACTTACTGGGTGACGACCACCCGAAGTACGACCTTCACCACCACCATGCGGGTGATCAACCGGGTTCATAGCAACACCACGAACCGTTGGACGAACACCGCGCCAGCGCGAAGCACCAGCTTTACCTAGTTTACGCAGGTTGTGTTCAGAATTACTGACCGAACCCAAGGTTGCGCGGCAGGAAGATAATACTTTACGCATCTCACCTGAACGCAATCTTAAAGTAGCATAAGCTCCTTCACGCGCAACAAGTTGAGCTGAAGTGCCTGCACTACGAATCATTTGAGCACCTTTACCAGGCTTCATCTCGATGCAGTGAACAACACTACCCACCGGGATATTTCTGATTGGTAAGCAGTTACCTGTTTTAATCGGAGCATCGGCACCTGACATAAGCTCATCGCCCTGCTTCATGCCCTGCGCCGCTATTATATAACGTCGTTCACCATCAGCAAACAATAATAGTGCAATATTCGAGGTACGATTTGGATCGTATTCCAGCCGTTCTACTTTTGAAGGTATCCCGTCTTTATTGCGCTTAAAATCGATAATGCGGTAATGCTGCTTATGACCACCACCAATATGTCGTGTTGTAATACGACCATAGTTATTACGACCACCCGACTTAGATTTCTTTTCTAACAAAGGTGCGTAAGGTGCACCTTTATGTAAATCAGGGTGTACTATTTTAACTGTGAAACGGCGACCTGGTGAAGTCGGTTTTACTTTAATAACTGCCATCAGACTTTCCTAATTTTACTCTGCACCCAAGAAATTAATATCTTGGCCTTGTTCTAATGTAACGTACGCTTTACGCCAGTTTTTACGCTGACCAGCTCCGTGACGATTTTGTTTCTTCTTACCGTTTACATTTAAAACGTTAACATTTGAAACTTTTACTTCAAACATCAATTCGACAGCTTCTTTAATGTCGATTTTATTTGCAGCAGGTGCCACCTTAAATACAAACTGATTGTTTTTATCTGCAACAATTGAACTCTTTTCTGAAACATGAGGTGCAAGTAAAACTGTCATTAAATCCTGTTCTCTCATGACAATGTCTCCTCAATTTTCTTCACTGCTGTTGCTGTCATTAATACTTTGTCATACCCAACTAAGTTAACCGGGTTGATTTGATCAGCAGCGCAAATATCTACATGAGGAATGTTGCGTGCTGATAAAGCAACTGCATCATTCGACTCATCAAGTACAATTAATACACTATCAATCACACCGAGCGCTGTTAATCTGGCAATCAAATCTTTTGTTTTAGGTGCATCCATTGTGAAATCGTCCACAACAACCAAACGTTCTAAGCGAACTAGTTCAGAAAGAATCGAACGAATCGAAACGGCATACATCTTTTTATTCAATTTTTGGCTGTAATCTCGTGGTTGTGCAGCAAATGTTACACCACCAGAACGCCAAATTGGACCACGTGTAGTACCCGCACGAGCACGACCGGTACCTTTTTGTTTAAATGGTTTTTTACCACCACCGCTAACAGCAGCACGATTCTTTTGCGCAACAGAACCCTGGCGGGCACCTGCTAAATATGCAGTAACCGACTGATGAACAAGAGACTCATTAAACTCACGACCGAAGTTTTCTTCTGAAACTTCGACTGCTTTTTTAGAGGCTTTACCTGTTGCAGTTGTTAAATTTAATTCCATGATTTCTACCCCTTATGCCTTCATTGCCGGGCGAATAATAACATCGCCACCTTTAGCACCAGGCACAGCACCTTTAACTAATAACAAGTTACGCTCTGTATCTACACGTACAACTACTAAATTTTGCACTGTCGTTTTTGCGTTACCCATATGGCCTGACATTTTTTTGCCTTTCCAAACACGCCCAGGTGTTTGACATTGGCCTATTGAACCAGGTGCACGATGTGACAAAGAGTTACCGTGAGTCGCATCTTGCATAGCAAAGTTATAACGTTTAATTACACCTTGAAAACCTTTACCGATACTTCGACCGCACACATCAACTTTTTGACCTGCTTCAAAAATATCGACATTAATTTCGCTGTTCGCAGCAAGATTTTCGCCTTCACCAGCATCCAAGCGAAATTCCCACAAACCTCGACCAGCTTCCACACCTGCTTTAGCAAAATGGCCTGATTTAGGTTTATTTACACGTGAAGCCTTCTTGCTACCTGTTGTCACCTGAACTGCGTGATAACCGTCTATTTCAACAGTTTTCAACTGAGTAACGCGATTTGCTTCTACCTGAATAACTGTCACAGGCAATGATGCGCCTTCATCTGTAAAGATGCGCGTCATTCCTATTTTGCGACCTACTACACCAATCGTCATTATCGTATCTCTTTAAATTTACTTAACTAAAGTATTAATTCAATTGAATTTGAACGTCTACGCCTGCAGCGAGGTCCAATTTCATCAGTGCATCAACTGTTTTATCAGTTGGTTGCAGAATATCCATCATGCGCTTGTGCGTACGAAGTTCGTATTGATCCCGTGCATCTTTATTTACATGCGGAGAGACCAAAATCGTGTAACGCTCTTTACGAGTTGGTAAAGGAATCGGACCTTTAACCATTGCGCCTGTACGCTTAGCTGTTTCAACAATCTCACGTGCCGATTGATCAATCAGGCGATGGTCGAATGCTTTCAAGCGAATACGAATATTTTGGTTTGCTGCTGCCATTTCAAATTCTCTAAATTAATTGTTTGCTTCTAAAACACTACTTACCAGGTTTTATTTAAATAAAACCCTTACTCAATGATCTTCGCAACCACACCCGCACCCACGGTACGACCACCTTCACGAATCGCAAAACGTAACCCGTCTTCCATCGCTATCGGTGCAATCAATGTCACTGTCATCTGCACGTTATCGCCGGGCATCACCATTTCAATACCTTCCGGTAAATCACAGGCGCCGGTTACATCCGTTGTACGGAAGTAAAACTGCGGACGGTAACCATTAAAAAATGGCGTATGACGTCCACCTTCGTCTTTACCTAAGATATACACTTCGGCTTCAAACTTGGTGTGCGGCGTAATCGATTTTGGCTTGGCCAGTACTTGACCACGCTCGACGTCTTCACGCTTGGTGCCGCGAAGTAATAGACCGACGTTATCGCCTGCGCGACCTTCGTCAAGTAACTTACGGAACATTTCAACACCGGTACACGTGGTGGTGACTGTGTCTTTAACGCCTACGATTTCTATTTCTTCGCCGACTTTAACAATACCACGTTCGATACGACCGGTTACAACCGTGCCACGTCCTGATATTGAGAAGACGTCTTCTACTGGCATCAAGAAGTCACCATCGATGGCGCGTTCTGGATCCGGGAAGTAGGTATCCATGGCTTCAACCAATCGAACAATTGAGGGAACACCAATTTCTGAGGTATCGCCTTCAAGTGCTTTTAAAGCTGAACCGGTAATAACAGGCGTGTCATCACCTGGGAAATCGTATTTGTCGAGAAGCTCACGGATTTCCATTTCTACCAGTTCTAATAATTCGGCGTCATCAACCATGTCGGCTTTGTTCATGTACACGACGATGTACGGTACGCCAACCTGACGGGATAACAGGATGTGTTCACGCGTTTGTGGCATTGGGCCATCGGCTGCTGAGCAGACCAGGATGGCGCCATCCATTTGAGCAGCACCGGTGATCATGTTTTTAACGTAATCGGCATGGCCTGGGCAATCAACGTGAGCGTAGTGACGCACTTCACTTTCGTATTCTACGTGGGCGGTCGCGATGGTTATGCCGCGGGCACGTTCTTCCGGCGCGCTGTCAATGTTTGCGTAATCTTTGAATTCGCCACCATGGATCTCTGCCATACATTTTGTGATCGCAGCTGTTAATGTGGTTTTACCATGATCGACGTGACCAATTGTTCCCACGTTGACATGGAGTTTATTTCGTTGAAACTTTTCCTTTGACACCGCTTTGCCCTCTCTAAAAAATTAAAATTGACCTTAGGTCGTTTTCTTAACTATTGCGTCTGAAATATTTCCAGGCACATCACTATATTTTTCAAACTCCATGCTATAAGTCGCACGGCCTTGCGTTGCTGAGCGGAGGTCTGTTGCATATCCGAACATTTCGGATAACGGGACTTCTGCTTTTACAACCTTGCCAGATGGGGTGTCCTCCATCCCGTTGATAATGCCGCGACGACGATTTAAGTCTCCAACAACATCACCCATATGATCTTCGGGTGTAACTACTTCTACTTTCATAACAGGTTCTAAAAGAACCGGTTTACATGCCATGGCGCCCGACTTAAAGCCCATTGAGCCAGCTACCTTGAAGGCCATTTCATTCGAATCTACTTCGTGAAAGGAGCCGTCATGTAATGTTACTTTGATATCAACCATTTGATATCCGGCTACCACACCATTTTGCATAGACTCTTGAATGCCTTTATCCACCGAGGATATGTACTCTTTTGGTACAGAGCCACCAACGGTTTCGTTGACAAATTCATATCCAGCGCCAGGTTCTTGTGGTTCAATTTTCAGGACAACATGTCCATACTGACCACGACCACCTGACTGACGCACAAATTTTCCTTCTGCCTTTTCAACAGAACCGCGGATGGTTTCGCGATATGAAACTTGTGGCGCGCCAACATTGGCATCAACACTAAATTCTCTCTTCATTCTATCGATAATAATATCGAGATGAAGCTCGCCCATTCCGGCGATAATTGTCTGCCCTGATTCGGCATCTGTGCTGACACGAAATGACGGATCTTCTTGAGCTAACTTACCTAAAGCAATACCCATCTTCTCTTGATCGGCCTGTGTTCTAGGCTCAATCGCAACCGCTATTACCGGTTCAGGGAAGTCCATACGCTCAAGGGTAATGACTTCTTTTAAATCACACAGGGTTTCACCTGTGGTTACATCTTTAAGTCCAACAGCCGCTGCAATATCGCCTGCTCGTACTTCTTTAATCTCTTCCCGGCTATTCGAATGCATTTGTAAAATACGACCAATGCGTTCTTTTTTACCTTTAACCGGGTTTAAAACAAAATCACCCGCTTTTAAAACACCCGAATACACCCGAAAGAACGTTAACGTTCCAACGAATGGATCGGTCGCGATTTTAAACGCTAATGCGGCAAACGGCTCATCATCTGATGAAGGACGCGTGCCTTCTGTCTCTTTTCCATCATCCAAGATACCTTTAATTGCAGGTACTTCTTGTGGTGATGGCATATATTCAACCACTGCATCTAGCATTGCCTGAACACCCTTGTTTTTAAAGGCCGAGCCACAAAAACAAGGAATAATATCATTTGCCAATGTACGTAAACGAATGCCTAACTTAATCTCTTCGTTTGACAAATCACCTTCTTCAAGGTATTTGTCCATTAACGTTTCATTTGCTTCGGCTGCCGCTTCTGTCATTTGCTCACGCAATTCAGTTGCTTGTGCCAATAATTCTTCCGGAATATCCTTAGGCTCGTACGTCAATCCCAGGTCATCTTCATTCCAGTAAATGGCTTTCATGCGAATCAAATCGATTACACCTTGAAAGCTTTCCTCTGCACCAATATTTAACTGCATTGGAACAGTGTCCGCGCCTAAGCGCTCTTTAATCTGGTCTACCACACGCAAGAAATTAGCGCCTGATCTATCCATTTTATTTACAAATGCCAATCGAGGCACATGGTACTTATTCGCTTGTCGCCAAACCGTTTCTGACTGGGGCTCTACGCCACCTACTGCGCAAAAGACTGCACAGGCGCCATCTAATACACGTAATGAGCGCTCAACTTCTATCGTAAAATCTACATGTCCGGGTGTATCAATAATATTGATACGGTGCTCATCGAACTGCTTATCCATTCCACTCCAGAAGCAAGTTGTAGCAGCAGAGGTAATGGTTATACCTCGCTCCTGTTCTTGCTCCATCCAATCCATGGTGGCGGCACCATCATGTACTTCTCCAATTTTATGAGAAATACCGGTATAAAATAAAACACGCTCTGTTGTCGTTGTCTTGCCCGCATCAATATGAGCCATGATGCCGATGTTTCGATAACGGTTAATAGGTGTCTTGCGTGCCACTTATTCTTTCCATCTAATCTTATCTAACAACTTGTTAATGCCAGACAAACTTAATATATATTCTCTTCTAATATCTGGGTGACACCAGGCTACTAAACTAATGTTATTACCAACGGTAATGAGCGAATGCTTTATTAGCATCAGCCATACGATGGGTTTCTTCACGTTTTTTAACGGCTGAACCACGACTTTCAGCTGCGTCAAATAATTCTCCAGCCAATCGAGCTCCCATCCCTTTTTCACCGCGCTTACGTGCTGCATCAATAATCCAACGCATCGCCAATGCATTACGACGACTGGCACGCACTTCTACAGGAACTTGATAAGTTGCACCACCAACGCGACGTGATTTCACTTCGACACTCGGGCGAACATTTTCTAACGCAACTTCAAGGATTCCTTGAGCTTCGCTATGCTTTTTCTCAGCAACTGAATCTAATGCTCCGTAAACGATACTCTCTGCAACAGATTTTTTACCATGCATCATCACCATATTGATGAATTTAGCAATCAGTTCAGATTTATACTTTGGATCTGGTAAAACTTCTCGTTTTTGCGCGACGCGTCTTCTAGCCATTGTCTTTCCTAACCTTAATTAACTTTTAGGTCGCTTGGCGCCATACTTTGAGCGGCCATTTCTACGACTACTTACACCGGATGTATCCAATGAACCACGAACAACGTGATACCGTACACCTGGTAAATCTTTTACACGACCACCACGAATAAGAACAACCGAGTGTTCCTGTAGGTTATGGCCTTCTCCACCGATGTAACTACTTACTTCAAAACCGTTTGTTAAGCGAACTCGAGCTACTTTACGCATTGCCGAGTTAGGCTTTTTAGGTGTTGTTGTGTACACACGCGTGCAAACTCCACGGCGTTGTGGGCAAGCAGCCAATGCCGGAACATTTGACTTCACAATTTTACGCTTACGCGGATTGCGAACGAGCTGATTAATAGTGGTCATATTTCTCTAAACTCCAGAAAATAAACGACAGGGCTAATGACATCATGCAGAAGTCTTCAGACCTGTCGTATGTGAGGCGCGGATTGTAGTGAATCTAGTGGTGTACTGTCAACCAGATTTACACTTAATTACCTACAAAGTTTCGTTTATAGGCTATCCGCTAATTATTTAGCCCAATTATAGTAATAGGCTTACTCTGTTGGCGCTTCAGAGGCAGATTCTGCATCTTTCACAGCCGCGGCAGCGGCAACTTCCGACTCTAATACTGAAGTTGCCTCCTCAATTGCTAACAATGCATCATCTGCCTGATGGCGCTGGCGATACCGCTCTTCATGGTAAGCCAAACCCGTACCAGCCGGGATAAGACGTCCAACAATCACGTTTTCTTTCAAACCACGTAAATGATCTACCTTTCCAGTAACAGCGGCTTCAGTAAGAACCCGTGTAGTTTCCTGGAACGAGGCAGCCGAGACAAATGATTCTGTTGCCAATGACGCTTTAGTGATACCAAGCAACATATAGGCGTATTTCGCAGGATCTTTGTTTTCAGCAGCTAATTTTTCATTTACTTCCAATACTCGTGAGCGTTCAATTTGCTCTCCGCGTAGGAAGGTACTATCGCCACCATCTGTAATTTCACATTTACGTAGCATTTGACGTACGATGACTTCGATGTGCTTGTCATTGATTTTCACACCTTGTAAGCGATATACATCTTGAACTTCTTTTACAATATAGCGTGCAAGTTCTTCAACACCCAATAAACGTAAAATATCGTGTGGGTTTGATTCACCCTCGGCAATAACTTCACCTTGCTCTACATGTTCACCTTCAAATACCGTCACATGACGCCATTTGGGTATAAGTACTTCATAATGGTCACCTTCTGCAGGCGTAATCATTAAGCGTTGTTTACCTTTGGTTTCTTTACCGAAACTGATTGTACCGGTAATCTCAGCCAAAATTGATGGTTCTTTTGGTTTACGCGCTTCAAATAAATCGGCAACCCGAGGTAAACCACCCGTGATATCACGTGTTTTTGATGATTCTTGAGGAATACGAGCGATCGCATCACCAACACCAACGTCTGCGCCATGTTTCATGGTAACAATCGCACCTGCCGGTAAGAAATAATGAGCTGGAATATCAGTGCCGGCAATATTAAGGCCTTCACCTTGCTCATCAATCAATCGAACCGCGGGTCGTAAATCTTTAGAGGCAGATGGACGTGATTTTGGATCCATTATAACTAACGAGCTCAAACCAGTAACTTCATCCACATCAGACTGAACTGTAGAGCCTTCGATAATATCTACAAATTCAATTTTACCCGCTACTTCCGTAATAACCGGGTGAGTATGTGGATCCCAATTTGCTACAACCTGACCACCTTCAACAATATCACCATCGTTAGCTGTTATCACCGCACCATAAGGTACCTTATAACGTTCACGTTCACGTGACATTTCATCTAGAACAGTTACTTCACCTGAACGCGATACAGCTACATTATGGCCTTTAGCGTGGTGTACTGTTTTCATATTATGTAAACGGACTTTACCTTTGCTGCGTATTTCGATACTGCTAATCGCTGCTGCACGAGATGCCGCACCACCAATGTGGAACGTACGCATGGTTAACTGTGTACCAGGCTCACCAATGGATTGTGCTGCAATGACACCAACTGATTCACCTTCATTTACTTTGTGTCCACGCGCTAAGTCACGCCCATAACAGGTTGCACAAACACCATGCAAATTGTCACAGGTAATAGCAGAACGGACTAACATTTGGTCAACGCCAAGGCCATCAAGTTTATCAACCCATGCTTCATCAAGCAGAGTACCTTGCTCAATAACAGTTTCACCTTTCGTGTTAATGACGTCTTTGGCAACAATTCGGCCTAGTACACGTTCACTTAAAGCTTCAACAACATCACCACCTTCGATAACACTGGCAAGGGTTAAACCATTTTCAGTGCCACAATCAACACCGGTGACAACTAGGTCTTGAGAAACATCCACTAAACGTCGTGTCAAGTAACCCGAGTTCGCAGTTTTTAATGCCGTATCAGCCAAACCTTTACGTGCACCATGCGTTGAGATGAAGTACTGGAGTACGTTCAAGCCTTCGCGGAAGTTTGCCGTAATGGGCGTTTCAATGATCGAACCATCTGGTTTGGCCATTAAGCCACGCATACCAGCAAGCTGACGAATCTGAGCGGCACTACCACGAGCACCTGAGTCAGCCATCATAAATACAGAGTTAAACGATTTTTGTTGAACCGTTTCACCTGCTGCATTCACAACATCTTCTGTACCCAAACCATCCATCATTGATTTAGCGATAACATCATTGGTACGAGACCAAATATCAACAACTTTATTATAGCGTTCGCCGACTGTTACCAGACCGGAAGTGTATTGCTCGCCAATTTCACGAACTTCTTCTTCAGATGCCGCTAAGATTGCAGTTTTTGCTTCCGGGATAACCATGTCATCCACACCAAACGAAATGCCTGACTTAGTTGAATACGCAAAACCGGTATACATTAATTGGTCAGCAAAAATAACGGTGTCTTTCAAACCATTAATCCGGTAACAGGCATTAATAAGTTGTGATACCGCTTTTTTGGTTAAATCTTTATTAACCAGAGAGAACGGTAGGCCGTCTGGAACGATGTCCCATAAAATAGCTCGACCGGTTGTTGTTTCTTCCAGTTTTGTTTCTTCTGTGCGAGTACCATCTTTATCGACATGTACTTGCTTAATACGTACTTTCACTTTTGCCTGTAAACTAACAACGTCATTTGCAAAGGCACGTTGTACTTCATTTGCATCAACAAAAACCATACCTTCGCCTTTCGCGTTAGTACGTTCGCGTGATAAATAATATAAGCCTAAAACAACATCCTGAGATGGAACAATAATCGGCTCACCATTCGCAGGTGATAAGATATTGTTAGTCGACATCATTAGAGTACGTGCTTCAAGTTGTGCTTCGAGTGACAATGGAACGTGTACTGCCATTTGATCACCATCGAAATCCGCATTGAATGCAGTACAAACAAGTGGATGTAACTGAATCGCTTTACCTTCAATAAGAACAGGTTCAAACGCTTGAATACCTAATCTATGTAGTGTTGGTGCGCGGTTAAGCATAATAGGATGTTCGCGAATAACTTCATCGAGGATATCCCAGACTTCAGGGCCTTCGCGCTCTACCATTTTTTTCGCAGCTTTAATGGTTGTTGCCAGGCCACGACGTTCTAGTTTACTAAAGATAAAAGGTTTGAATAATTCCAGACCCATTTTCTTAGGCAAGCCACATTGGTGTAACTTTAAAGTTGGTCCAACCACGATAACTGAACGACCAGAGTAATCAACACGTTTACCTAATAAATTTTGACGGAAACGACCTTGCTTACCTTTGATCATATCGGCCAAAGATTTCAATGGACGTTTGTTAGAACCCGTAATAGCACGTCCACGACGGCCGTTATCTAATAACGCATCAACAGATTCCTGTAACATACGTTTTTCATTTCGTACGATAATATCTGGTGCATTCAAATCTAATAAACGCTTCAACCGGTTATTACGATTGATTACGCGACGGTATAAATCATTTAAATCGGACGTTGCAAAACGACCACCTTCTAATGGAACCAGTGGACGAAGTTCAGGTGGTAATACAGGCAGTACTGTCATTACCATCCATTCAGGTTTATTGCCTGATACGGTAAACGCTTCGAGTAATTTTAAGCGTTTAGTATATTTTTTAATTTTAGTTTCTGAACGCGTATTGCCCATATCTTCTCGAACTTGTACAGCTTCTGCATCCAGGTCAAGTTTACGTAGCAATTCATAAATCGCTTCTGCACCCATTCGTGCATCAAATTCATCACCATACTCTTCAATAGCATCAAGATAGGCTTCGTCTGACAATAACTGGCCGGGTTCAAGTTCAGTCATACCTGGTTCAATAACAACAAACGCTTCAAAATAAAGAACACGTTCAATATCGCGCAAGGTTAAATCTAATAATAATCCCATACGTGATGGTAACGATTTCAGGAACCAAATGTGAGCAACAGGACTTGCAAGTTCAATATGGCCCATACGTTCACGACGTACTTTTGACAGCGTTACTTCAATGCCACATTTTTCACAAATTACACCACGATGTTTTAAGCGCTTATACTTTCCACACAAACATTCGTAATCTTTTACCGGCCCAAAAATTTTCGCACAAAATAAACCATCGCGTTCAGGTTTGAATGTACGATAATTAATAGTCTCTGGTTTCTTTACTTCACCATAAGACCATGAACGAATTTTTTGTGGTGATGCCAAACCGATTCGAATCGCATCGAAATCATCAGTTTGTCCTTGCTGCTTTAGGATCTTAAGTAGATCTTTCACGTTGTCACTCCTGCTAAATAATAGGTCGATCTTAATGAATTTCTAAATTAAGACCTCAGCTCCGAGTCCTGGATTCAATGCCAGCTCGGCCTACTAGGTATAAACTTATTTTGTTTCTTCTAACTCGATATCAATACAAAGAGACCGAATTTCTTTTAACAATACATTAAAGGATTCAGGCATGCCGGCTTCCATCTGATGATTACCGTCTACAATGTTTTTATACATTTTAGTTCGACCATTAACATCATCGGATTTAACCGTTAGCATTTCTTGCAAGGTATAAGCAGCACCGTATGCTTCAAGTGCCCACACTTCCATCTCACCGAAACGTTGACCACCAAACTGAGCTTTACCACCGAGAGGTTGTTGCGTAACCAAACTGTATGGCCCGGTTGAACGAGCATGCATTTTGTCATCAACCAGATGATTCAGCTTCAACATATACATATAGCCAACCGTAACTTTACGTTCAAACTCAACGCCGGTTCGACCATCGATTAAAGTGGTCTGGCCTGATGCAGGCAAGTCCGCCAATTCAAGTAGCGCTTTAAGTTCTGACTCTTTAATACCATCAAATACAGGTGTCGCAATTGGCACACCGTCACAGAGGTTAGTTGCAAGCTCCATAATCTCTGTATCACTGAATGAATCAAGATCGGCTTTTTCACCTGCTGTTTGATTGTAAATTTCATCCAGGAACTTACGGATGCCTGAAACTTTTTGGTGCTCATCCTGAATCATTTTATTGATTTTTTTACCAAGCCCACGTGCAGCCCAGCCTAGATGCGTTTCAAGTACCTGTCCGATATTCATCCGCGACGGTACACCTAATGGATTTAATACGATATCCACTGGCTCGCCTTCGGGTGTATGGGGCATGTCTTCAACAGGAACAATCATCGAGATAACACCTTTGTTACCATGACGACCTGCCATTTTATCTCCAGGTTGAATACGACGCTTAACAGCCAAATAAACCTTAACCATTTTTAATACACCAGGTGCTAAATCATCACCTGTGGTTAATTTTGATTTTTTCTCTTCATATTTAGCATCAAAATCGATACGCATCTGTTTAAGTTGTTCAGCCACACCTTCGAGTTGAGCATTTGCTTCATCATTACGCAGACGAATCTCAAACCATTTTTCACGAGGCACTTCTTCAAGATACGCAGCAGTGATTTTCGATCCACTCTTAAGTTGGTTCGGACCACCATCAGCCACTTTACCAATAAGCATGTTTTCTACACGTTGGTATGTGTCATTACCCATGATACGCATTTGATCGGCTAAATCTTTCTTAATTCGAACAAGTTCAGACTCTTCAATTGCTTTAGCACGAGAGTCTTTTTCAAGACCATCACGCGTGAAGACCTGAACATCAAGAACGGTACCGGTTACGCCAGATTTAACGCGTAATGAAGTATCTTTAACGTCAGATGCTTTTTCACCGAAAATAGCCCGGAGGAGTTTTTCTTCCGGAGTCAGCTGGGTTTCACCCTTAGGTGTAACTTTGCCCACTAAAATATCGCCTGATTTTACTTCAGCACCAATGTATACAATACCGGCTTCATCTAATTTAGATAATGCAGACTCACCAACATTGGGAATATCGCCTGTAATTTCTTCTGAACCTAACTTGGTATCACGTGCAACACAAGTATGTTCTTCAATATGAATTGTTGTATAACGATCTTCCTGAACAACGCGTTCAGAAACAAGTATCGAATCTTCGAAGTTGTAACCATTCCAGGGCATAAAGGCTATCAACATGTTTTGGCCAAGCGCAAGCTCACCCATATCAGTTGATGGGCCATCAGCCATGACATCGCCACGCGCAACAATATCGCCTACACGTACTAGTGGGCGTTGGTTAATACAGGTATTCTGATTCGAGCGAGTGTATTTAGTCAGGTTATAAATATCCACACCTGATTCACCTGATACGGCTTCATCATCATTCGCAACCACAACAATACGTGCAGCATCAACAGAATCAATTCGGCCACCACGTTTAGCAATAACGGTTACACCAGAATCGACTGCAACACTACGTTCAATACCCGTACCGACTAATGGTTTTTGTGCAATCAAGGTTGGTACCGCTTGACGTTGCATGTTTGAACCCATGAGTGCGCGGTTAGCATCGTCATGCTCAAGGAATGGAATTAATGCCGCAGCGACAGATACGATCTGTTTTGGCGACACATCCATATACTGGATATTTGCTGCAGGAGACATGGTGAAATCATTTAAGTGACGACAAGAAACCATTTCATCGGTCAATTTGCCCTTACTATCCATGGTTGCATTTGCTTGCGCGATAATATATTCACTTTCATCAATCGCAGTCAGATATTCAATTTCATCTGTTGCTTTACCGTTTTTAACAATACGATAAGGCGTTTCTAAAAACCCGTACGGATTGGTTCGTGCATAAACAGACAGCGAGTTAATCAAACCAATGTTTGGTCCCTCAGGTGTTTCAATTGGGCACACACGACCATAATGGGTTGGATGTACGTCACGTACTTCAAAACCGGCGCGTTCTCGCGTTAAACCACCGGGGCCTAAAGCCGAAATACGGCGTTTATGTGTTACTTCAGATAGTGGATTATTCTGATCCATAAACTGTGACAGTTGGCTAGAACCAAAGAATTCTTTAACCGCGGCTGATACAGGCTTTGCATTGATCATTTCTTGCGGCATTAAGTTATCCGCTTCGGCCATACTTAAACGTTCTCTTACAGCACGTTCAACCCGAACTAAACCAACTCGGAATTGATTTTCAGCCATTTCACCAACAGAACGAATTCGTCGATTGCCAAGATGATCGATATCATCAACAATTCCACGACCGTTTCGAATATCAATTAAGGTTTTAACAACCTCAACGATATCTTCTTTTGATAAAATACCCGGGCCTTCAATTTCTTTACGACCGACACGACGATTAAACTTCATTCGTCCTACAGCTGATAAATCGTATCTTTCAGGAGTGAAAAACAAATTATTAAATAAGTTCTCAGCAGCATCTTTTGTTGGTGGCTCACCAGGACGCATCATACGGTAAATTTCAACTTGAGCTTCAAGTTGAGTGGTAGTGAGATCAACACCTAATGTTGAAGAAATGAATGGACCTTGGTCAATGTCATTTGTATAGATACAATCAATCGATTTTAATTTTGCTTCAGCTAATTGTTCAAGCAATTCTTCAGTAATCAGTGTGTTAGCTGCAGCTAGAAGCTCACCTGTGCTTTGGTCAATAATATCGCGAGCAAGGATCTTATCCATCAAATAATCTAAAGGAACATCTAATGTTTTTGCGCCAGCCTTCTCGAATTCGCGAATATGACGAGGAGTAATTTTTCGACCTTCTTCTACAATTACTTTATTTTTGATTTTATAATCAAAAGTAGCTAGCTCACCGCGTAGACGGTCAGGGATCAGCGCCATAGTAACGCTATCTTTAGTAAACGTAAAAGTTGTTGTTTCGAAGAACATATCCAGAATTTCTTCGCTGTTATACCCTAATGCACGTAATAAAACAGTTGCAGGTAATTTACGGCGACGATCTATTCGACAGTAAACGCTGTCTTTAGGATCAAATTCGAAATCTAACCATGAACCACGGTAAGGAATGACTCGAGCATTATGTAGCAATTTACCCGATGAATGCGTTTTACCTTTGTCATGATCAAAGAACACACCAGGGGAGCGATGTAATTGTGAAACAATAACACGCTCTGTACCGTTAATAACAAAGGTACCGTTATCCGTCATCAATGGGATTTCACCCATATAAACTTCCTGCTCACGGATATCTTTTATTGTTTTGGTTTTAGCTTCTTTATCATAAATTAATAAGCGTACTTTAACCCGAAGCGGTGCAGAATAAGTCACGCCACGCAACTGACATTCTTTAACGTCAAATGTTGGTGTGCCTAATCGGTAACTCACATACTCAAGAGCCGCATTGCCGGAATAACTGACAATTGGGAAAACGGAACTAAAAGCAGCATGTAAACCCTTTTCACCCAACAATTCTTTATCAACACCTTGTTGTAAAAAACCACGGTAAGATTCAATCTGCGTTGCAAGTAAATAAGGGATCTCTAAAGCACTGCTATATCGACCAAAATTCTTACGTAAACGTTTCTTCTCAGTAAATGAGTAAGCCATGTAACACCCTAACGGTAAATGTTGATTAAATTAAATGGTTAAATGCCACTTAATACTAATAACCATTAAAAAAATACAAACAGAAGCGCGCCGCAAACCTGTTAACAATTGTTAACAGGACGCAGCGCAACGTCTATTTATATCGTTTACTGGAATAATATTTTTGCCGACCATAGTGATTGGCAGGATTTTTACCAGTAAATGCATCAATTTGCAAGTTATTTCTAACCTATGCTTTAATTTATGCTTTGCGACAATCAGACTATTTAAGGTCTACTTGCGCGCCAGCTTCGACAAGCTGCTTCTTAATGTCTTCTGCTTCTGCTTTTGGTGCAGCTTCTTTAATAGTTGATGGAACGCCTTCAACCATTTCTTTCGCTTCTTTCAAGCCTAAGCCTGTAATACCACGAACAGCCTTAATAACAGCAATTTTGTTATCACCAAAACTAGTCATTACGACATCAAAGTCATCTTTTTCTTCAGCTGCTTCACCAGCTGCTGCGGCGGCTGGTGCTGCTGCTACTGCTGCTGCGGCTGAAACGCCGAATTTTTCTTCCATTGCTGAAATTAAGTCAACAACATCCATTACTGACATATTGCTGATTGATTCTAAAATATCGTCTTTTGAAACTGCCATGAGTTTATCTCCAATTTTCTAAATCTCAGTTACCCCTATCAATTAAGGCTGAGAAAATAATGTTAATAATATTAAGTTGCTTATGCCGCGTCCTGTTTCTGATCGCGTACTGCTGCCACTGCACGAGTAACCTTGCTTGGAACCTCTTTGAGGGTACGAGCAAGTTTGGTGACCGGTGCTTGCATGACTGACATCAACATGCTGATAGCTTGATCTCTGGTAGGTAAACTTGCTAAACGCTCAAGTTCATTTGCAGCTAATAACTGCCCACCAACGGCCAATGCTTTGACCACCAATTTATCATTCGCCTTAGCAAAATCTTTTACTACTCTTGCTGCAGAACCCGGATCTTCTAGCGAAAACGCATAGACCATTGGGCCAACAAAAGCAGCTACCATACATTCGAATTCAGTACCTTCGACTGCACGTTTGGCAAGATTATTTTTTATAACACGCAGATAAACGCCACCATCACGTGCTTTCGCACGAAATTCTGTCATTTGTTCTGCACTCAAGCCGTTATATTCTGCTAAAACAGCACTATGTGCTGTGGCAGCGACTTCGGCAACGTCTGCTACAATAGCCTTTTTTTCTTCTAAGCTAAGTGCCACGTAAACCTCCTTCGCTAAATACACTTAAATATTAAGTGTAAACTAAAATATGCAACAATCTTCACAGAATAAGACCTCTGCTTGAACTGCTGCCCCTACGGTAATACCTATAGAAAAATTAGAAAAAATTTCTTACTGGTTTACACGCCTGCGTAGGTAGAAATCACTCTTTTAATTACTCTGAATTTAACCACTAGCTCATAAAGCTATAAATTCATCGCCTGCCTACGGTCTTTGACGGTTTTGACTACTTTAATATATTCAAAAAAATAAAATAGCAGTCAAAACCCAAAGTTCTTTGTGAAGGTTTGTACTCATCGATGAATACAAACATTCTGCGCCAACTCTTAAATCGTGAGCGTCGCTTGATCAATCAAAATTCCAGGTCCCATAGTGCTAGAAACTGAAACTTTAGCAATGTACTGACCTTTTGCTGATGATGGTTTGGCTTTTTTCAAATCAATCAACAACACTTCAAGGTTTTGCTTTAATGCAGCGCCTTCAAAATCAACGTTACCAATACGCGCATGAATAATGCCGGCTTTATCAGTACGGAAACGCACCTGGCCTGATTTTGCATTTTTAACGGCTGTTTCTACGTCTGGAGTTACTGTACCCACTTTAGGGTTAGGCATTAAACCACGTGGACCCAGGATTGTACCAAGTTGACCAACAACACGCATTGCATCTGGTGAAGCAATCACAACGTCAAAATCTAGATTGCCGCCTTTAATGCTTTCAGCCAGGTCATCCATACCAACGATGTCAGCACCCGCAGCTTTTGCTTTCTCGGCATTTTCACCTTGAGTGAAAACAGCGACACGAACTGTTTTACCTGTGCCATTAGGTAACACACATGCGCCTCGAACAACCTGGTCCGATTTACGTGGATCTACACCTAACTTAATCGCCACATCGACGGCTTCAGTAAATTTTGCTCTTGGTAAATCTTTTAACAAACCAAAAGCAGTATCAGCTTCGTAGTTTTTGCCAGCTTCCAGTTTTTCGCGACAAGCTTTAACTTTCTTTGATAACTTAGCCATTTACACGCCCTCCGTTTCAAGACCCATACTACGTGCAGTACCTGCAATAGTACGAACAGCTGCATCTAAACTTGCTGCAGTTAAATCAGGTTCTTTCATTTTTACAATTTCTTCAAGCTGGGCGCGTGATACTTTACCCACTTTGTCTCGATTAGGTACACTTGAACCTTTTGGGATACCAGCAGCTTTTTTCAACAATACAGATGCTGGCGGTGTTTTGGTAATAAAGGTAAAACTGCGATCAGCATAAACCGTAATAACAACAGGAATCGGTAAACCTTTTTCCATGCTTTGTGTTTTTGCATTAAACGCTTTACAGAAATCCATGATGTTTACACCATGTTGACCTAAAGCAGGCCCAACAGGTGGACTAGGATTTGCTGCGCCGGCTGCAACTTGCAGCTTGATATAGGCTTGTATTTTCTTTGCCATTTTTCTTCTCCTTGCGGGTACATACGCTTTAGTCTGGCCATAATAAAGTATCTTATTACAGTCAACCGCGGCTCCCCGGGGTTACAAAAATATCACTCTAAAAGTTGTTTAATACAACTGCCAGAAATGACGTTAAAACTTTTTAACTCTTTTCTACCTGGCTAAACTCAAGGTCAACAGGCGTTGAGCGACCAAAAATAGAGACTTCAACACGTAATCGATTCTTATCATAATCCACTTCTTCAACAACACCGTTGAAGTCATTAAACGGACCTTCAGTAATTCGTACAACCTCACCCGCCTCAAACAACACTTTCGGACGTGGTTTTTCAACACCTTCTTGAACGCGGTTTAAAATAGTTTCTGCTTCACGATCACTAATCGGCGCAGGCTTATTTGCGGTACCGCCAATAAAGCCCATTACGCGAGGAACTTCTTTTACTAAATGCCATGTTTCATCGGTTAATTCCATTTGCACAAGAACATAACCAGGGAAAAACTTTCGCTCGCTCTTACGTTGCTGGCCACCACGCATCTCAACTACTTCTTCAGTTGGCACCAGAATTTCACCAAAATGCTCTTCTGCTCCAGCCAATTCAATACGTTCTTTTAATGCGCGCTGCACATGAGCTTCAAAGCCTGAATAGGCGTGTACAACATACCAACGTAATGCCACGTTTTTCTCCCTTTAACCTTATTAGCTTTTATTAATGAGTCAGCCAACGAATAATTGAAACTAAAATCGTGTCAAATAACCATAAAATCAGCCCCATGATGACAACCATCACCATCACAATCGCTGTTGTTTGCATCGTTTCTTTCTTAGTCGGCCAAACCGTTTTACGCATTTCAATAACTGCAGCGCGACTAAAATTAACACCATTTGCTCCAGCTTGAGTTGTAACAGCCAAACCAAAAGCTATTGCAATCATTGCTATCAAGCCAATTACGCGAAATAAAAATGCCTGTTCGGTAAAATGATAGAAACCAAAAATTCCTGCCCCGATGAGCAACAATACAATTAAAAATTTTATTTTATCCATGCCGTTTTTAAACCTGTTACTAAATTATACCTGTTACGATTATTCGTAGACTGCCATTTAAAAATGGCAGGCCAGGAGGGACTCGAACCCCCAACCTGCGGTTTTGGAGACCGCTGCTCTACCAATTGAGCCACTGGCCTATAACAAGTTTTAGAACCTCTATCAATCGACTCTAATTTAAGGACTTACTCAATGATCTTCGCAACCACACCCGCACCCACGGTACGACCACCTTCACGAATCGCAAAACGTAACCCGTCTTCCATCGCTATCGGTGCAATCAATGTCACTGTCATCTGCACGTTATCGCCGGGCATCACCATTTCAATACCTTCCGGTAAATCACAGGCGCCGGTTACATCCGTTGTACGGAAGTAAAACTGCGGACGGTAACCATTAAAAAATGGCGTATGACGTCCACCTTCGTCTTTACCTAAGATATACACTTCGGCTTCAAACTTGGTGTGCGGCGTAATCGATTTTGGCTTGGCCAGTACTTGACCACGCTCGACGTCTTCACGCTTGGTGCCGCGAAGTAATAGACCGACGTTATCGCCTGCGCGACCTTCGTCAAGTAACTTACGGAACATTTCAACACCGGTACACGTGGTGGTGACTGTGTCTTTAACGCCTACGATTTCTATTTCTTCGCCGACTTTAACAATACCACGTTCGATACGACCGGTTACAACCGTGCCACGTCCTGATATTGAGAAGACGTCTTCTACTGGCATCAAGAAGTCACCATCGATGGCGCGTTCTGGATCCGGGAAGTAGGTATCCATGGCTTCAACCAATCGAACAATTGAGGGAACACCAATTTCTGAGGTATCGCCTTCAAGTGCTTTTAAAGCTGAACCGGTAATAACAGGCGTGTCATCACCTGGGAAATCGTATTTGTCGAGAAGCTCACGGATTTCCATTTCTACCAGTTCTAATAATTCGGCGTCATCAACCATGTCGGCTTTGTTCATGTACACGACGATGTACGGTACGCCAACCTGACGGGATAACAGGATGTGTTCACGCGTTTGTGGCATTGGGCCATCGGCTGCTGAGCAGACCAGGATGGCGCCATCCATTTGAGCAGCACCGGTGATCATGTTTTTAACGTAATCGGCATGGCCTGGGCAATCAACGTGAGCGTAGTGACGCACTTCACTTTCGTATTCTACGTGGGCGGTCGCGATGGTTATGCCGCGGGCACGTTCTTCCGGCGCGCTGTCAATGTTTGCGTAATCTTTGAATTCGCCACCATGGATCTCTGCCATACATTTTGTGATCGCAGCTGTTAATGTGGTTTTACCATGATCGACGTGACCAATTGTTCCCACGTTGACATGGAGTTTATTTCGTTGAAACTTTTCCTTTGACACCGCTTTGCCCTCTACTCTATATATATACAATTAAAATTAACATATCGAATACAAAGCTTTTTCTTGTAAAGCTTTATACCCACTTCAGCTAAACCCTGTAACACTTAAACCAGGGTTATATAAACTGGAGCTCATAACCGGATTTGAACCGGTGACCTCTTCCTTACCAAGGAAGTGCTCTACCGACTGAGCTATATGAGCCATAAACTACTTTCTGGCCAAAATAGCTAAGTATTTCCACCAGCCACCAGCAATTATTTGGAGCGGGTGAAGGGATTCGAACCCTCATTATCAGCTTGGAAGGCTGAGGCTCTAGCCATTGAACTACACCCGCAGATCCTGCTTTTGCGAACACTCGATCTATTTACAATCAAGTTAACGCTAAATACCAAAAAATCTGTTTTCTAAAAAATCTCTCTTCTCAAAAATCTATTTGTCGTTTGAATTTCCAAAATGTTGCTATAAATACAACACATACAAACAACTCATTCACAACACCATTTCAAAAATGGTGGAGGGGGGAGGATTCGAACCTCCGAAGGCTGAGCCGGCAGATTTACAGTCTGATCCCTTTGGCCACTCGGGAACCCCTCCTTGAATGAAGCCGCACATTCTCGTTTAGCAGAGCACTCCATGTCAATAAGAATGTTGGATTATTCTTCAATATCTCATCAAAAAGCACCAGATTTTCTCTTTTATCGCAAATATAGACAACAACAAAACAGGGAGCCGACTTATTCTGAGATATTGACAAGCCATTTGGCTGACATTATTAAAAGCAGGTGTTCTTTTACCAGAGAACCATTTACGTGATTACATACGCTTTATGAGAGATCCATATCAAGTACAACTTTACCAACAATATATTTAAAATTTTATTTTTATTCTCTTTTATAAAAAATATTAAAAAAAATAAATCACGAGTATGCAATTCTTGTTTGAAGACTAAGAAGAGAAACATAAACATGCCATCACTACAAATACAATTAACCGTCTTAATTAATGAATTGAACTTCGCATGTGATGCAGAACGAACGGCTTTAAAATAAAAAGGTGGCTTTAATGTACAAAACCTTAAGAATAAAGGCAAATTTGTAGAAGTACTTAAACCCGCAGCCCTTGTATTACAAACAGGGCTGCAAGCTAGTATTAATATGGTGCCGGCACCAAGAGTCGAACTCGGGACCTACTGATTACAAGTCAGTTGCTCTACCAACTGAGCTACGCCGGCCTTCTTCAGATTTAAACGATGTACCCGTTAAAAATTTCGATACGCTTCATCAAAAGAGTGCGCATTTTAGGCAAAATCCATCCATAAGGCAATGATAAATTAAGCCTTTTTTATACTCACTTGAATACCCTTATCCAGCTGCAATCCTTTGATTAAACAGTACAATTCAAAGAAACTTTACCAATTCCTTTAAATGACTTTTGTAATATATTAAGCTGATCTGCACTTAATGTCTTACTCCCAGTCGTCGGCCAATCTAACCAATAACTCCGTTTGGGTAAATCTACACTTGAAACTTGTGCGCTAACGCCTTTTTGCTTCATTTCTTTCAAACGGCGCTTTGCAGACGATGATTTTGAAAAAACTCCCAGTGAAACAGCATTTTTTTGTGAGCCAGTGGCGACGAGGAAGTAGTCATTAATACCCAGTTCTTTTAATTTTTTAATTTTACTCTGTGCATCTTTACGAGTTTTAGCGGATGGAATTATGACCCAAAAACCTTTTGTCGAACTCTTGTGTACCCTTAAATTTGCCTGAATACCCCATTTTTTTAATTTTTTTTGTGCTGCGTTGACTTCCGTTTTGCGGGCAAAAGATCCAACGCTAAAACAAGTAAGTGAGTTATTTATAAATATATTTTTAATAGGTGGTTCATGTTGTTGTTCTTTTAATAACAATAATTTAACCGCATCATCCAACTCTTCATTTTGCGCCTCATCGACTAATGGAATACCACTTCGTGAATTCCACACGAAAAAACTAATGTTAAAAAGAATTAAAATATATAAAAACCACTTCCACATAATACTTACTCAGCAAATAAAGCCAAACCTTCAAAAATCAGATTTGGTATATAGTCTACACGCATTGTTAACTTTGAAAGAATATCTTTAGCGCCCTCTCCAGTTACAATACACTGGGGAGATTCTTTTAGCGTATTTTTAGTTTGAATAAAGCATTGCTCTATAAAGCCAACTTCCGCAAATTTATTACCCATTTGGACACATGCTTGTGTCGACTTTCCAAATACAAGACTATCATCGAATATAGTTTTACTTTCCTTGTCTGTACTTCGTTTAATAGCTTCTGATTTATCCAATAGCGAACGATACATCATGAAAGCACTCGGGATCATCCATCCACCAAGATGTTGATTTGTATTATCAATAATATCCACCGTAATAACAGTACCACAATCAATAACCATCACTGGTTTTGTTTCTCGTTGATTCTCTTTATGTTTTATTGCTGCAACAATTGCAACCCATCTATCTGCACCTAATAGACTATAATCAGTATAACCGCATTTTATTCCGAAGCTTGATTCAGTTGTATTAACCTGTTGAATAGAGCATTCAAAATATTGGGATAGTTTATTAACAATTTTTTTTGTTACAATGTCATCGGCAACACTTACCATTACTATTTTTTTTATTGATTTTAGAGTATCAACGTCAATAATATCCACGGAAGGCTCAAATAATGACGTTTTCACTCTATAGAGAGATGAAAAACTTTTCTCCATATATACAGTATATTTAGTGAATGAATTCCCAATATCAATTAATAAGTAAGACATATTCCTTTTTTCATTCATATGAATTATGTTGCACGAATGCTAACTTCGCCGGAATACAAGGTTTGAGTTATCCCTTCGTGTTCAACTATTAATGCACCATGCTGATCAACACCATGGGCAGTGCCTTCATTCAGACTCATATGCCCGTCAATCTTAATTAATTTTTCAGCTAACAAGTCCAATGTATTCCATTCTTCTATAAATTCGTTAAAACCATGTGCGTTAAATTTTTGCAATCGCGGGATGAGTTCATTTAGGATTTCCGAGATAACGTGATTTCGATTGATACTGCACTTTAACGCGCTTTCCATATCAATCCAATCTTGCTCAATGCTAGCGCCTGACTCCTGAGGCATATTAACATTTACCCCGATTCCAATCACAGCGTTACACGGACTATTTGACTCACCACGCAATTCTAAAAGAATACCTGCTAATTTTTTATTATCGACATATATATCATTCGGCCATTTCAACATAACATTACTCACACCACACTTCTGAATCGCTTTTGCGACACTAATTGCAACAACTAAACTTAAGCCACCCATCTCAGCAATTGAAATATCCAGTGTCCAAAGTAAAGACATATAAATATTACTGGCAAAAGGAGAAACCCAATAGCGTCCACGTCGTCCACGTCCCTCCGTTTGCATTTCAGCAAGTACTAAATAATTATGCGGCTGGTTTGTAACAAGTCGATCGAGTAAAAATTGATTCGTTGATTTGCACTCAAATAAGATTTCTAAATTATGAGGACCAATAACAGCTTGAACTGATAAATTTAACAAGATTTCACTCTGTTTGAGAAGTGTCATAGGTCTATCAATTTTGTAGCCTTTTCTGGGGATGCTATGAATATCAAAAGGAAGAAGGCTATTTAACTTTTTTATTTGTTTCCATATAGCCGTTCGCGTTACATTCAATTTTTTTGCAAGATCCTCTCCTGAATGAAATTCGCCATCACTTAAATAACCCAATAGTTCTGATATGTCTGTCATTTCAATATAAAAATTGTCACTGCGCTTACATTATACTGTTTTTATACTAAAGAATAACTTCCCAATATTCAGAATATTGCATTAAGTGAAACTTTGTCTAAACTTACACAGCATCCTTACACATAAAATATTAATAAATTCAGAGCCTTAGATATGAAAAGAGTGTTTTATACTATTTGTCTATTCCTAACCCATCATTGTTTTTTACAAGCAAATGAAATTACCTTAAATGCAACCGGAGAACCACCTTTAAACACACCACAACTCACTGGGTTTATGGACCTCGTAGCTAAAGAAACCTTTCAACGAATCGGCTATTCTTTAAATACCATACGGCTACCCGCTGAACGAGGCCTTAAAAATGTAAACGCAGGCCTTGAAGATGGTGAGATGGGGCGTATTAAAGGGCTGGAAAAAACGTATCCAAATTTAGTTCGAGTACCTGAAAAGATTATGGATTGGGAGTTTGTCGTTTTTAGCCCACATGGACTTAAATTAGACAGTGGTTGGTCAAGTTTATCGAAATTTTCTGTCGCTTTTATCAATGGTTGGAAAATACTTGAAAGAAATGTACCAAAGGGAACTGAAATTACAAAAGTTAAAAATCAACAACAATTATTTTCTATTTTGATAAAAAAACGAACTGACCTCATTATTTACGAACGTTGGGGTGGTTTACTATATTTATCAAAGAATCCACAACTTAAATCAATAAAACTTCAATATCCTCCTCTTGCTAGAAAAGAGATGTTCATATACTTACATAAAAAACATATAAAACTTATACCAATGGTACAGAAATCATTGCTTAGTATGAAGCGCGATGGTAGTTATAACAAACTTGTTAACAAGATATTAAAGCCGCTTGAATAAGATAACAACTGAATAAGTATTTATGAAATCTATTATTCTTGGGAAAAGACATAGCATTGCACGACGCTTACTATTTTCAGTCGTCTTAATGAGTACAGCGATGACTATTTTGACAAGTTCATATCAATTATATGGCAACTACACGCGTTATATGACCGAATTACATATTCGTTTTAATGAAATAAGTACTATACATGTTAAAAATTTAACTAATCGGTTATGGATCTCTGACTTAGACGCTTTAAAAACAAATCTTAAAGAAGTTTCAATTCTACCTGATATTAGTTACATGGAAATTAGAGAAAAAGATAAACTCATTACGAGTATAGGTTCCAGTAGTAAGGAAGATACTATTACTAAAGAATTTCCTATGACTTACCTATACAAAGGAAAAAAAGTCAGGATTGGGTCTTTAAAAGTTCAAGCGACACTCAAAAATGCTTATCGGCAAACAGTTAGTCAAATATTTGATATTCTAGTGAGTAACGGCATTAAAACTTTTATTCTTGCTGGCTTTATATTATATATCTTTAATAATCTTATCACTCGCCATTTAGATACTATGTCTAACTTCGCCAAGAATTTAGATATCAGTAACCTTACACATAAGCTTACACTTGACAGAACTGGTAAAAAACATCATGAAGCTGATGAACTTGAAATTTTGATTCAAGCCTTTGAATCAATGCAAAATAATCTTATTTCTTCAATCCATAAAATGCAACAAAGCGAACAGCATTACCGACAACTAGTGGAAACAACAACGGCTATTCCCTGGGAATTTGATTTACTCAGCTGGCGCTTCAGCTATGTTGGGCCGCAAGCTGTCGATGTCCTGGGCTATCAAATCGATGAGTGGAAAAATGATGGTTTCAAGAAAAAGCACCTCCATTCTGAAGATTCTATTTTCACAATGAAATATTATCTTGAGAAAACAAAGAATAATTTGGAACATGAATTCGAATATAGAATGATTACTAGCGAAGGCAATACTGTCTGGATCCGGGATGATGTAAAAATAGTCTCTATTAATAATATACCCCAATCGTTGCAAGGCTACATGTTCGATATAACCGAACATAAATTAAATGAAATCGAACTCGATAAATACCGAAATGACCTTGAACACCTGGTCCAAAATCGAACAACAGAGCTTCTTGCAAGCAATAAAGAATTAGAAGCTTTTGCCTATTCAGTGTCGCATGACTTACGTGCACCTTTACGAGGAATTGATGGCTTCAGTCAAATTTTAATAGAAGAAAACAATGATAGGTTAGATACAACAAGTTTAGAGTATTTAAATAGAATACGTAAATCCGCACAACTTATGGGTCAGATTATAAATGATTTGCTGTTATTATCTCGCGTAACCCGACAAGAACTAACGATTTCAAATATCAACTTAACGCAAATTACCCGCATTTCTATTGCAAGATTAATCGAAAAAAGTGACCGTAAGGTTAAATTTACAATTGCAGAAAATATTCGAACTGATGCAGATGCAAACCTTGTAACAATAGTCATTGATAATTTACTAAGCAATGCGTGGAAATATACCAGCAAAAATCATCTTGCCGAAATTGAATTTGGTCAAACATTTAAAGATGGCAAACTGTTTTTTTACTTCAAAGATAATGGGATTGGTTTTAGTATGGAATACATAGATAAAATTTTTCAACCTTTCCAGCGATTGCATAATGCCAGTGAATTTCAAGGAACAGGAATTGGCTTAGCCAATGTTTCGAGAGTCATTCAGCGCCATGGTGGTGAAATCTATGCTGAATCAGCCGAGGGAGAAGGCGCTATCTTTTATTTTAATTTTTCATCAGGCGAATTAACTCATACATAAATCGAATCATCAAAACATTCAACTGCTTTGAATTCAACGTTAGTCTATAAATCAAATACCCCCTACGAAATTCTAAAATTGCATTTTAAATTAAAAGTTTGGCAGACATACCCATTGATACTATATTTCCTAAGAGAATGCTTAATGAAACCCGAAGGGTTTCTAAAGTAAAAGCCTGGTAGTTTTGGCCACAGTGGCCTTATCCCCGGAGGGGGAGACCTATAATAGAATCAACAGGTCACGCACTGAATTTTTTTGAGCAAAGAAAAAAGCTCGCACCTTTCAGGTACGAGCTTTTTGAATTGACCAGAACAAGCAAAGCGAGTGCAGGGAATACTTAATGAAACGCGCAGCGGTTCTAAAGTGAAAGCCTGATCATATAAAAGACGAAACCCCATCCAGATAACTGAATGGGGTTTCTAATTTAAAGCCTGGTAGTGACCTACTTTCACATGGGAACTCCCACACTATCATCGGCGATGAGTCGTTTCACTTCTGAGTTCGGGATGGGATCAGGTGGTACCAACTCTCCATTGCCACCAGGCAAACTG